>Ga0247727_10006144_pt1 | contig 23763 bp, 25 predicted proteins | sample WisWelCaveWW1625_FD_202498 | JGI IMG/M metagenome (GOLD analysis project Ga0247727, IMG submission 202498) | Biofilm microbial communities from Wishing Well Cave, Virginia, United States - WW16-25 | ecosystem: Environmental > Aquatic > Deep subsurface > Groundwater > Cave microbial mat | place... | reverse complement strand
CTCCAATTGACCAATCCCTTAATCGTCTCCCACTGAGAATCTGATAAGCAGGTGAAGTGTTTTGCCATACGTTACCTCCAAAACGTCTGGCAGTATAGCACTTAAAATTTTATTAGGATAGGTTCATGGGATATCGCATTGTTGAGTAGCATTCTGAATAAGGGAAAGTTCTGTATTTATTAGCGCTCGATTGGCTGGTGGAACTCCAGCTCAAAATTCGCTGGTCCCGCTTTGTTTTGCTGAATAAAATGCAGATCGACTTGCAAGATGCGAGTCGGCGTCACAAAAAAATAGCTATGACCCTCTTTGAGAATCTGTTCAAGCGGCTCTGAGCCTCCCAGAAGATCATAAATCCTTTGGTCGTCTATTATGGTGCGCAATTCACGGCAACTTTGAGCCAGTGGTGGCAAAGCCGCGCTTGCGAGGTTTGTCAGTCCGATTGCTAGGAGAGTGATGATCCATTTCTTCATGCAGTGTACGTATCCTTCGTTAAAACGTTCTTTTCGCCCTCAGTGCGTGCTACTAACACGGCGCAACAGCTATCGCTAAAGACGTTGACTGTGGTGCGGCACATGTCGAGAATCCGGTCGACCGCGATAAAAAGGCCAATCCCTTCGATGGGTAAGCCCATTGCTTTGAGAATGGCGATGATCGCTACCAAACTCGCTGAAGGCACGCCTGCCACGCCAATCGACGTGATCAGCGCTAAAAAGACGATGATGAATTGACTCGTGAGCGAAAGATCAATCCCGTAGGCTTGCGCTACAAACATCGCTGCAACGCACTCGTAGAGGGCTGAACCCGACATATTGATCGAAGTGCCGAGTGGAATCACCAAGCTGCAGATCCGATTGGAGACACCCGCGCGCTTTTCCACACAATCAATTGTGATTGGTAAAGTAGCAGAGGAAGAGCTTGTCGAAAAGGCTGTGACGAGCGCTGGGCCCATGGCGCGAAAGTGGCGATAGGGGCGCACTCTAGCGATCAGCTTGAGCAAGAGTGGCAGTGCGATAAACATGAAAGTGATTAGCCCTAGCAACACAGCGGCTGTGAAAAGTCCTATCGAGTGCAGCGATTCAAAGCCCGTCTCGGCAAACACGCGTGCCACTAGGAAGAAGACGCCAATGGGAAGGAATTTCATAATCAGATGGGTGAACTCGATCATCGCTTGAAAGACACCGTGGAAAAAAGAGAAAAGGCTCGCAGAACTGTGGGTTTCAATCTTCGAGATGCACCAACCGAAGATCAAGCTAAAGAAGATCACGCTTAGCATCTGCCCCTTCGAGATCGCATCAAAGATGTTGGAGGGAATGATCTGATTGAGGAAATCGCTAACGCGCGTCGTTTCCTGAGTAGCGACATGCTTTTGTATATCTGCCACATTGACCGACATCAGCTGTTCAGGATGGATCACCTTGCCAGGCGCTAAAATATTAACGAAGAAGAGACCGATCAGAATCGCCAGCAAGCTGGTGCCTAGATAAAAGCCAAAGGTTTTAGCTCCTAGGCGTCCAAAACTCGATTCCTTCCCAATGCGCGCGATCCCTGTGATGATCGATGCGCCCACTAAAGGTACAACCACTAGCGTCAGCGAGTTGATGAAGATCTTGCCGCATAAATCGTAAATCGGAAAAAGTTTCAGCCCAAAAATCGCGCCTTCTCGCTGCGTCAGGCTACCTACCACCATGCCGAGAACAATGGCGATCAACACCTTCCATGGACCTTGCTTCTTTCTCATTGCATCTCCTTCATCACAAAAACGCCGAATTTTAGCTCAAATGAAATTCTTGAGCAATTTTAATTATTAACCCACCTTTCCCCCTATCCTCCCTTAGGCGTGTAGCGAGATAGGTGAGATGCAAGATTTGCGACGTACCGCAGGTCTTCAGACCTGCGGTACGTCGCAAAGCTTGTATCTTGTACTCCTCGCTCAACCTCTTGGACAAGATAGGGGGAAAGGTGGGTTATTATTAACCCGAGCCCCCCAAAAGGTGACAACCTACTTGCTACGGCTTTGCCATATCAATTCTCGATCGGAATCCTTCGTATTCAAGAACGTTATTCCTTACGAGAACCGATCTGACTTTGCCTCGCAGCGCATCTTGTCACCTTTTGAGGGCTCGGATTAATGTGCTGGCACTTGAGGAGTGTAGCTGACGCGATCGATGAGCACCGCTTTGGAAGGGTCGTGATCTCTGAGGAATTCGCTTAAAGCTAACTGGAGGGTCTCTAAGTCGGAAATTTCTAAGGTGTATTGACTGGGATCAAAAAGAAAATAGCGACCCTGGCCAAGATGGATGAAATTGATTCTATGGGAGGTGTTAAACACATTGGTACGATAGATGCTATAAAGCCCTTTGGGGAGGGCATAAACGTGTGCCATCACTCCTGCCATTCCAAGCCCTCGCGTTCTAAAACTCTCAACATTACGCGTGTATATCAAAGGTAGGAAAGGGCGGATGTTATCCCCATCGAGCTGATGAAGCAGAACCGCTTGTGGAGGCGCGCCCCTCTCGAATTGTTTAGCGACGGCCAGCACATGCTGATGGCGATCGTGAAAATGGGGCGCCGTTATACAGTAGAGTAGGAAAAACCAGTCGCACATACCGCGGCAAAGCCCCTCCTCTCTAAAAAGACTAACAACTCTTTGAGTCGGAAAATGGGTCGGTAAAGCGGGGAGTTGATAGAGCGTTTGTCCATCGAGAGGGTAGGTGTTGATGCTACGGCCTAAGATATAGCTGCCTAAGCGATGCGCATTGAGATGCGCTCTTGCTTCTGAGAGCACATGGATCGCAGCGACTTTATAATCGCGCGCTTTGCCAGAGGCGCCCACACAGTTTGCTAAAGCACTCGCGGCATACAAGAAAAGCGCCTGGAGCTCTCTAAGATTCTCTACAATATGGAGTTTGATAACATCCCACTTCCCCTCTAAACGCTTCGCAGCAGCAGGTCTAGAGGGTGCACGAAAAGCGATGATCTCTCTAGCTTCGTTCTCTCCGCTCAAAAATTGAGTGAGGAGGGCAGGATTGGTTAAGGTCTCTGGTCGAAAATTTAAGGTTGTCATGCGCCAAAATCCTAAAGATCAACCGAAATGAAATCAAATGACAAAAATATTTAATATTTTTGTGTGCTCAGAATGAAACATGTCAATAAATTTTATTAAATCTCTTATTACAAGCTAATTAATGTTGAATTTAAACCTTAAACGCTCTATTATTCGGACAACTTTTATATCAATTTAATTTCTGGAGGTTTATGAAGAAGAAAATCATCTCAACGCTGAGCGTCATCGCTGTCCTCGGATCGTTTTGTCTCCTACCAGCGTTCCAGCAACTTCCCCCAAAGCCTTTAACTTCGATCGCGACCGCGCTCCTCCCTACCTTTGACAATGAACAAGCCGACGTAGTGGTGACTGTCAAAGCTCTGACAGGCGGTGAGTGTAAACAACTGATTATGCACGATGTGGTTAGCCGCGGCGTTCAGCCCCTGCAGCTCACGATTGAGAATAATACCTCAGAGACTTACTCCCTCTGTCCAAGCTCGGTTGATCTCGACCGGATCGAGGCGAGCAAAGTCGCTTTTAAAGTCACCAAATCGACCATTCCTAGAGCGATTGGGTATAAGATCGCCAGCTTTTTCTTCTGGCCCTTCATGATCCCAAGCACGATCGATTCGATCCGCACGATGCACCACCACGCCAAATTCAAAAAAGATCTAAAAGCTAAGTCGATGAAAGAGGAGAGTATCCCACCCTACTCCACCTTTCACCGCCTCATCTTCGTGCCAGAATCAAAACTCAAAGAGAAATTCAACGTCACCCTCATCGAGCTAGAGTCGCTCGAGCACCATGTGACGGAAGTCCATCTCGAGCTTAAGAAAGAAGCCCCCAAAGAAGCTGCTGCGGCGGGTTAAGCCTTTTCCAAGAATGGCGCTAAAAATGGTGCAAGATTCTCTTGCGCCATTTGATGTGCAATCACACTTTTACCATGCGCCCCATGCCAATGCAGGATTACAGCTTGAGGATTGGGCGGACTACAACGGCTCCAATTGTAGATGAGCGGCAGCTCGCAAATTTCAATACCTTGATCTTGAATAATTTGAGACAACACGTTCTGATCACCAGGGAACGCATCGTTAGAGTCTATGCACAGATCTGCCCACGTCTCAAATAGCTTCAAACCCCAGCGGAAGGCCATCACGCCTGAATTATAAATAATCTTCTGGAAACTCGTTTCATGCTGCTCTTTAGCAATCGCCAAGCCCGACGGGTGCCCGCAGAGCTCAAAGAGCGCTTCAAGCGATCCCAGCACCTCACAATCGACATCGATCCAAAGCGTGCGGCGATAAGGCGACAGCAAACAAGCCATCGGCTTTTTGAACCAAGCTTGGCGGCACGGCCAAAAATACTTGCCATGGGTGTACTCCCAGCGCGCTACCACAGGAGCTTGCACTGCGTCCTTGTCAGACACAAAAACATCAGCCACAGGTAGTTTCACGTAGCGGCCCCGTTCAGCACACCACTTTTGCATCTCCGCCGACATCCCAAAGTCGACAAACGTCACAGGATAGGCATTGTGCCTTTGGTAGCGGCTCAGCCACCAAGGCAGCAGCCACTCCTGCGTCACATCCGCAGCAACGATGATCCCATCAGCCTCTAAGACCTCACCAGCATGCCAACGGCGATAAATCGGGTAGAGCTCAGCGTTTCCTTCCATACACCAGCTTGTAGAAGAACGAAGCTAAATTTGCAAGTCAGGTCAAAACTATTGGTGTTTGGAAACTATTGACCAAAGATACAGCGGCATGATTGAATATCTAGCTATAAAACCATCCGAGGGAAAAGTTAAGAGGGTCACATGTTCAAACAAATCTCATGTATTCTATGCATCGCTTTTCTGCATATTTCCACGCCGCTTTTTAGCGACCAATTCTTCGAAACTAAAAACCACAACCAAGTACACATCGCGCCTGTCAAGTCGGTCCAAGAGATCGATTTACAAGCAGCCGAAGATATTCTAGTGCGTAGCTTCATGGATGTTTATGAGGATGTGCCGCTGATCGAGCTCAACCCTGAATTTAAATCGACTGGCGACGTCAGACGCTTTTACCAAAACTTTTTCGCTGAAGAGCTGGAGCATTTCAAAAATGGACATCTCTTTTGGGTTCAGGCCTTCGAAAATGAAAAACTCGTGGGCTGGGCGACCTTTGCCCTCGACCCGCATGAGGATGCTGCTGTCTATATGAATTTGCTGATTGTTTCCCCAGAGTATCAACAAATGGGCATCGGCAAGCACTTAAGTTTTTCCATCCTTTCAGAGGAGTTGCTTCCCAACCTAAAAGCGATCCATTTGCTCATTAGAAAGGTCAACATTGCAGGCAAGCAGTTCTATGAGAGGATCGGCTTTGTAGAATCTGACTACCAGCACGATAACTTCATCGACACCTCGCTTTTAACGGGGATGAGCTGGCACCGCTCAGAATAAGCTGAGAGACATCTCAGTTCTTCTATCCTTCAAAACAAAAGGGGGAATGATGCATCTAGAGCTGGTCCCCATCCTAATGTTGGTTCACGGATTCACCCTTGTTACAATTGACAAGAAGGCATAAAATATTGCCCATCTTAACCTAAAGGGTATCTATGAGTGCTGTTGCTGCTAATCCCGGCCCACTTATGCCGCGTTTATTTGTTGCGTTAGGCGATGAGAGATCGAAACAACTCTTGGCTGGAATCTGCGACGGTAGATCGATAGTAATATTAAGCGCACAAGTTAATAGTGAAGCAGATCTAAAATGCAAAGTCGATGAAGGCGAAAAATATCGCTCCAAACGCACTATACTCTTTTACGGAGGGTTTGAAGGTTTAGATGTCTATGCGCGAGATGTAGGTTACGCGTTATTCGTTCTACCTAAAGGTAAAACTGATGAGGTCATTGCTGCATTTGATAAAAAATTTAGCAGTGTCCCTGTACGTAAAGACCAATTACCAAAAATGCTACCATGGAAGGAAGAGGCATTTTTTAATTTACTAAACGTCGTAGATCAAATTTTCGAAAAAGCAAAGATCACTTACTGGGCAACATGTGGCACTCTACTAGGGGTTGTTCGCCACGGAACAATGATTCCATGGGATGATGATTTAGATATCGCTGTATTTCAAGATGATGTGGTCAAATTAACTGGATCTAGGCCAAAACTAAAAGCCGCCGGATTAAAGCTCTTTCTCTATGAGGAACTAGGTTATTACAAAATTTACCTAGAGCTCGGCAGTGCTATTCCTGTTAAAAGCCAGAAAACTGGCAAGCCCCAAATTGACCCGAAGACTCGCGAGCCCAAATATTATGATTGGAAGTTTCCCTTTCTAGATGTATTCGTTTACAAGGATGCTCCGGAGACGGATAGTGAAGGCTCTTCTTGGCATAGCTACGTTTCAGAAGCATGTCAGAAGAGATTCCCAAAAGATCGATACAAAGCAGAAGAGTTAAACCCGCTTTCACCCGTGCCTGTCACATTTGGGAATAAGCAAATCCAAATCCGAATCCCACATTCTCCAAAAGCGATCCTATCTCGCATGTATGGCCCAGATTGGGAAAGGGTAGCTTATGCTGAATATAACCATGAGTCTGAACAGCTGCTCGAGAGGGTCAAAGTAGACTTGTAGTAGTCTCAGACTCAAGCCCTTTCGAAAGAAACATAAGATCAATTATCAGACGTTGCTTGTGCGGGAAATGGGTCCTCGAGGCTCATCGCCTCTTTGGATCCGCTTCCCCCATTTTACATAGTTTTTTGGACTTAGCAGCTCCAAAAACACGACTGTTGTCCCCCTCTTTAGAGCCAGTTGCAAAACTCGCTTGCCCTGGAAAAACCGATGATTTTGAGACAGAGGCATTCCGATATGACGAAACATACCCGGGTAGGGTAGGCGAGGAGTGGAGGGATGTCAGCCATGCTCAGCATGGCGATCTGCCGCAAAAGGGCGGTTTTAACGGGGCAATGGAGTTTTGCAACTGGCTCTTTATCCTAGTTTTTATTTGATCTGATTTTTAGTATGTGGCTCATACTATCTTAAAATCAGGGGTCCGCAATGGACACAATGATCATCCTCTACGGGGCTTATGCTCTGATAGGGATCGCAGCGGGTTTGCTGGGAGGGCTACTTGGTATTGGAGGTGGCGTTGTGACCGTGCCATGTCTCTACCTCATCTTTAAAGCTTACCAGATCGAGATGCCGGGCGTGGTCATGCACGTGGCTATTGGCACTTCGCTCGCGGCTATGATTTTCAACACACTTGCAGCGACTTACTCTCATCATCAGCGCAAAGCCGTGCAGTGGCCGCTGTTTAAAAAGATGGTGCTTGGCTTGGGCCTCGGTTCGATCGTCGGCCCTTTCATGGCTGATGTGCTCTCAGGGGTCTTCCTCGAAATCTTCTTCGGGATCTTTTTACTCGTTTTGGCTTGGTACTTCTGGAGGCAGAAACCGGCGGGTGTCAGCAAGCATGCTATGCCTAGCCAGAAGGGCTTATTTTTCTGGTCAAGTGGCATTGGCGTGCTGGCCAACTTGCTGGGAATTGCCGGAGGAACGCTGGTAGTGCCATTTTTGACCTCTGTACGTGTACCTGAGCGGCAAGCAATTGGCACTGCGGCGGCGACCTCTTTGCTCGTGACCGTAGTCGGGGGGATTTTTTATCTCTTTCTAGGCCTAGGCGAAACCTCCTACCCTATGAATGTGGGCTTTATTAATCTGCCTGCTTTTGCGGTGCTTGCCGTCACCTCTTTTATCGCAGCGCCGTTTGGTGCTAAATTGACGCACAGTCTACCCGTAGATACAGTCAAGCGGGTGTTTGCGATTGTGCTCGCGCTCACTGGAATTCTGATGTTGTTTCGGTAATCGATGCATTGTTATTTGTCCAACTTTCACCACATCCGCCCGAAGCATGAAGTTGATCAAGCGGTTGTCTTGGATTGGGTTGCAAGGGCCCATGCTCAAGCGGCTGCGCAGACTGAAAATGTGGATTATCAGACGTTTTACGACGCGATCAAGCAGCGCCTGCTCCAGCTGGGCGTGGGTCCTGAAAAGATTGCCCGGCGCGGAATCCATCTCGACGATTTTTTTCAACCTTGGGAAGAGTGTGAGATCTACCCCGTCAACCAATGCCCTACTGGCAATGGATTCAAGGCGCGCAGCATTTTTTACGATCGGGAAGCCTCTGCTATTTTAGAGCGCTTTTACCCTGAAGATGCACAGCTGCCGCCCCACCTAATTCATGTGACTTGCACGGGATACGTGGCACCTAGCCCAGCGCAAAGGTTGATTTCGAATCGCAAAGCGGGGCAGCGCTCGATTGTGACACATGCCTATCATATGGGGTGCAACGGTGCTTTTCCGGCGATCCGTATGGCGATGGGATACGCTGGACTCCCCTCTCCCCTTCCGACTAGCCTGGTCGATATCGTGCATACTGAGCTTTGCAGCTTGCATATGCACCCGCTGCGCCACTCCACTGAGCAGCTGATCGTGCAAAGTCTGTTTGCCGATGGATTCATCAAATACTCCCTGTCCAAAGTGGAGGGTGCTTCTTGCTTGAAGGTTCTAGCTGTGCATGAGGAGTTGATTCCCGATTCGCTCGAGAGCATGAGTTGGCGCTGTGAAGATGCTGGGCTGAGCATGACACTTGGAAAAGAAGTGCCCATTTTGATCGGACGAGCTCTCAAAGGCTTTCTGGAACGGCTTTGCACAATGGCCGGAATCGAGTATCAAGCGATAGTCAAGCAGGCCCTCTTCGCTGTGCATCCCGGCGGACCTAAGATTTTGCAGCATGTGCGTGAGCTTTTAGACTTAAGCGAGGCCCAGATGAGTTATTCACAGAAAATTTTGCGCGCTTATGGCAATATGTCCTCCGCCACACTTCCCCATATTTGGGAGGAGATGCTGAATGACCCTCAGGTCGAAGAAAATACTCCGATCCTAAGTTTGGCATTTGGTCCGGGCTTGAGCATTTGCGGTGCTTTATTTCAAAAGGTGGATTAAATATGTTGTGGCTAGCTTTTACCCCCTTCATCGTGCAAGCCTTGGTGATCTTTGCTGATGAGTTTTTTTTCCACATCAAACGGGGACTACCGCGCTGGGAGCGGATCGGCCATCCCCTCGACACGCTCAGTGTGATCCTCTGTTTCCTCTACGCGCTCTACATCCCTTTTTCACCGCTGAACCTAAAGATTTACATCGGTCTGGCGCTCTTTTCCTGCATCTTTGTCACGAAAGATGAGTTTGTTCACAAGGAGTGCTGCCCTGCCTCAGAGCAATGGCTGCACGCACTGCTTTTCATCAATCATCCGATTGTTTTAACTATGGTGGGTGTCCTGTGGTGCGCTATGCACGATGCCGGTCTGCCCATCTTGCTGCAATCTCTATTTTTACACGAGATAGAGATCAAATCCTTTTTAGAGATTCAAACGCTCTTCATTGGCCTCTTTTGTGCTTATCAATTCATTTACTGGAATTTCATATGGAAGGAAAAACAAGCGTGATTAATAACGACTTCTACGACGACCTGGGCGAAGGCTGGTACCACGATACGGCTCACCCCATTGCGCTGCTCCGCGCTGAAAACCGCGCACGCACACCTTGGATCATCCAATCCATTGAGCAAACTCTAGGTAGTGGGCAAAAAGTGCTCGACATCGGCTGCGGCGCCGGCTTTCTCACCAACGCCCTGGCAGATCGCGGGCATCATGTGACAGGTGTCGATCTCTCGCATGAGACGCTAGAAATTGCCAAAAAACACGACAAGACTGCTTCCGTCAGCTACGTCCACGCCGATGCAGCCACTCTCCCCTTTTTGCCCGCGAGTTTTGATGTCGTGTGCGCCATGGATTTCCTCGAGCATGTCGACAACCCCGCGCGCATCATCGCTGAAGCATCCCGCGTGCTCAAACCCGGCGGCCTTTTTTTCTTCCACACCTTCAATCGCAACTGGCTCTCTTGGTTGATCGTGATCAAGGGGGTCGAGTGGTGCGTGCCCAACACCCCGCCCAATATGCACATCTATTCGCTCTTCCTCAAACCGCAAGAGGTTACCCGCTTCTGCGCCCAATCTGGCATCGCCGTGCAAGAGATCCAAGGGCTCAATCCCCACGTGCTCAGCCGCGCCTTCTGGCGCAGCTTCTTCCAGCGCCGCGTCGACGATGGCCTCCAATTTAAGTTCTCCCCCTTCCTAAGCGTCGCCTACGTCGGCTATGGGAAAAAGGCCATACCCCTAAGGTGATGTTATTTAAAGTCTGTTAGGTACTTGATCACGCGGTCGATGGCGAAGAGCTTTTCATCCTTGAAATGCATCCATGACTCGTCGAGCTCCCCTTTATGGGTGGAAGCGCTTTTAATAGGGACGATAGCGTGCTGGCTTGAGCTGGAAGAGAGGCGGTGCTTGAGGGCTTTTAAGTTGCGCATGGCAAACTGGTATTCTTTGAGCTTCCACTCCATGACGCGTTCTTTAGCGAGTTTGTCCCCGTCCATTTCCATGACATGGCAGAGCAAGTTGTGGTACTTTGGCGTCGAAGGTGTTATAGCGTCGACTTTAAGAGGCTGATGGCTTTCACGCTTGTGCTGGTGCCCGTGGAAAGAGAGGCGTTCGAGCTGAGACTTCATGCGAGGCAATTTGACCTGGTCGCATTTGTGGCTCTGACCCATTTCGCGCGCTTGTTCCTTAGACAGCTCCAGCTTGGGCATCATCTCTTTGCCTAGGGCTGTTTCTACGCGCTCTGCGGAGCGTTCTGAAGGGGTCTCCGGCTTGGTCATGATTTCCTGATTTTTGCGCGGAATCTTAACAAAATCTTTAAGAAAGTGCAAGCTAATTCGCAGCTATGGTAAAGTTATTTTTTTTAAACAGAAAGGTTTGATTTATGGCCAATATCACATTGAAAGGCAATCCCATCCACACCTCAGGCGAGCTTCCGAAAATAGGCAGTCGCGCCCCCGATTTCACGCTTGTCGATGGGGATCTCAAAGACCGCACGCTGAAAGATTTTCAAGGTAAGCGCAAGATCCTCTCAATCGTGCCCAGCCTAGATACAGCCGTTTGTTCCCTCTCATCTAAAAAATTTAATGAGGCGATCAAGAGCCACCCAGAAATTGCTATGCTCGTGGTTTCGGCGGATCTGCCATTTGCGCAAAAAAGGTTCTGCAGCCAAGAAAACGCAGGAAACATCCTTACCCTCTCGATGATGCGCTCCAAAGATTTTGCCAGGGCCTATGGGGTGCTCATCTCCGATGGACCACTGGCGGGCCTTTGCGCGCGGGCGGTTCTCGTGCTCGATGAGCGGGATCAGGTGGTGTACGCCGAGCTCGTGCCTGAGATCGCTCAGGAGCCTAATTACGAAAAAGCTCTAGCGGCAGCCATTGCTTAAGTTTTTTTGCAATAGATTGGGTATTCAGGCTTCCACATGGTCGCATCCACCCTGCGCTTAAGCTCTTCTCTTGAGATTTTGGGGCAGAAGCCCTCCGCTTGTGCGACCTCGCCTACTGCAATCGCGATAGAGCGCGAGACGCTGCGCAAATTTTCAAGTGAGGGAAAAAGAGCTGTCGTTCCATCCCTTAGCGCAGGCGCATGGGCGCTCAAAACTTCAGCAGCGCGCATGCACATGCGGTGGTTCACTCTGCGGCTGCCCACAGCTACGACGCCTAAACCTAAACCTGGAAAAATGAACACATTGTTGCACTGTGAAGTATGGTAGGCTTGACTTTGATGGATCACAGGTGCAAATGGGCTCCCCGTCGCAATGATCGCTTGGCCTCTGGTCCAACGGATGAGATCGTCTGGTTTAGCTTCGCAGCGCGAGTTAGGATTGGAAAGCGGAAAGATGATGGGACGCGGGGTATGCTGGGCCATAGTGTGCACAATCTCCTCCGTGAAACTCCCAGGCTGGGCCGATACGCCGATCAGCAGAGTCGGTTTGGCATTGCTCATCACATCGAGAAGCGTGATCCCACTCCCCTCCCCTTTGAGCTTCCAACCTGAGAGTTCTTCATAACGGCGCGCAAAGATTTTTTGTCCTTCGCTTGGGCCTGCAATCTGTGTGTGGATCAAGCCATCCTTATCGACACAGTAAAAACGCTGCCGCGCTTGTGCTTCTGTCAGCCCCTCTAACATCATCGCTTGAACGATCAAATTAGCAATGCCCAGCCCAGCTGAACCGCAACCGAAGAGCGCGACAGTTTGATCTTTTAGCGACTCCCCTTTGAGCTTGACGGCGCTAAGCAATCCCGCTAGCACGACAGAAGCTGTCCCTTGAATATCGTCATTAAACGAGCAGATCTGATCCTGGTATTTTTCTAAGAGGGGCTTAGCGTGGCGATTGGCGAAATCCTCCCACTGCAAGAGTACACGTGGATACCGCTCGCGAATCGCCTGCACAAACGCATCGATAAAAGCGTAGTACTCCTCTCCGTCAACGCGCGTATGGTGCCATCCCAAGTAGAGAGGATCGGCTAGCAGCTCAGGATTGTTGGTCCCAACGTCGAGCATAATCGGGAGAGTACGCGCAGGATGAATCCCGCCAAAAAGGGTGTAAAGCGCCAGTTTACCTTGAGGGATTGCCATACCTCCCACCCCCACATCGCCCAGACCTAAAATCCGCTCCCCATCAGTCACGACGATCACGTCGATCTCTGCGCGCGGGATTTGCGCCACAATTTCCTTGATACGATCCTTCATCGGGTAGGAGAAGTAAATACCGCGATGCTGTCGATAGAGCGAGCTGAAAACCACAGAGACATCGCCGACGGTCGGTGTATAAATCAACGGTAGCATCTCCTCTATATGCTCTTGCACGAGGCGGTAAAACAGCGTCTCGTTGCGATCTTGCAAATTGGCTAGAAAGATATACTTCGACAGTTCATTTTTCTTGCCTTGAAAGTTAGCATAGCGGCGCACCACCTGCTCCTCGATCGTCGAGATGTGGTGAGGTAGAAATCCATTGAGATGAAATGCGTCCCGCTCCTCCTGCGTAAAGGCCGTCCCTTTATTCAATAAAGGATTATTCAGAATCTGTAGCTGCGTCAGGTTGGGGTCGAGGTGTTCAAACATATCCTTCCTATACCAAAGCCTCAAGCGCTCTGTCTAGTAAACTCTATAAATTATGGCAAAGAATATGAGTGCATTTTTACTTACGATTTTTAATAATGGTAGCTCCCTTTTTAAGAATCTTTTTTACACGAGGAGCACACCATGGCCGCTGGAATTCAAGCCCTAAGACAACCAAACGCGACAATTGCAGACCAACCCCAGCTGGTTACAGCGCACCCAGGGTGTTTCCAGGCCCTCGTCAACGCCGTTTCTAACTTCGCGCTGCGCATGTTTCAGGTGGTGCGGGACTTCTGCGTGCGCCTCTTCCAGTGCGTGAATTGTTTCGGAGACCGCCGAAACACAAACCTTGTGCGGCTTGAACATGAAGCTGAGACAAATCTGAACAATCGCGCGTTTGCTGTGGCCCTCACACAATATCGTGAAATGCTGAGAGCCCAAAGAGCGATCCATGGCAACGCCCCTCACTTAAGCGTTGAACAAGCCATGTTAGGCGTTGCGAACTGTTTACGCGGTTTAGAACGCCCGCAGGAATGCTTAGAGCAACTCCAAGAGGCGTTGAGCCTGCGCATCCGACGACTGGGCGCAGATCATCTGGAGTTAGCGGAATTGCATGTGCATATAGGGATGGAACTTCAGCGACAGGGTCAGCATGTAAACGCCTCGCAAGCTTTCGATGCGGCTTCTAGAATTTATACTCTTCACAGGCGAGAAGGTAGCAGGGCGTTCTATAGCGCCCATGCGACTTCTCATCTTGCCGTTGCAAACAATGACTTGGATCGAGAGGAATATAGAGACGCTATTGATCATTTAAATGCGACTTCTCGGATTTACTTAGAAAGACTGGTCTTCGATGAAGACAACATTGCAGTTCGTGAGGTCAATCAAAAATTAGCCGGGGCTCATCTTCAGTTTGGGCGTGGTTGTATCGAGCATGAAGAGAATGCAGAAGGTATCGACCATTTAGACATCGCTCGAAACATTTATAGGGAGCGCCTTCATCTTACAGAAACAGATCCACGCATTCGCCAAATTGATGAGGTGTTAGCCGAGGCTCACGCTCGAGTTGGGCATGCTTTTCTCGAGAATGAAGAGGATGGAGAAGGCATTGGACATTTAGACACCGCTCGAGAAATTTATACGGAACGCCTTGAGCTCGAAGAAGCAGATCAAACCATTCGCGCAATCGATCAATCGTTAGCAGAGGTTCACGCTCGAGTTGGGCACGCCGCAGCTAACAATCGTGAGTGGGCTCTTTGTGTCCTTCATCTAGAGGCTGCTCGAAACATCTATGTACAGCACCTTCGCCTTAGGGAAGCAGACCCCATTGTCGAAGGAATCGATGCAGTTTTAGCTCCAGCATGTGATCGATTAGGACAAGCTGATATGCAAGAAGAGAATTTTAGAGCTGCTGCGTTCCATTTTGCGCAAGCGCTGCAAATTTATACAGAACTGCTAGGAATTGAAGCTGCAAATGTGCAGATTCTAAGAATTCAGGAAGATTTAGCTCGCTCTAATACAAGCAGCGGAATCGAAGCTTTAGCCCGTGAGGCTTTTGTCGATGCTATCGAGCAGCTCGAAGCTTCTAAGCAAATTTATACTCAGCGCCTTGGACGTCAAAACAATGACCCTGTTGTGCAAGATATTACGCGAAAGTTAGCTGAAGCTTATTTTAAACGAGGAGAAGAGTGCTTCCATGTCGATGCATTTGCGGATGCTGTACAAATACTGACACAAGCAAGTGAGTTGTATAGAGGAGATGCCTTTACCGCTGATCGAGAGCGGGATCGATGGATAAAACGCAACGATCTACAACTCGTTAATGCATTGCAGCGTCAGGGAGAAGGCCCTTTTGCACAAGCGCGTTATGAAGAGGCACTCCGCTCTTTTTCTGAGGCAATCAATATTTTAGAGCGCTTAATAAGAGCGGGGCTTCTACCAAATGATCCGCATATGCTAGTTGATGTGGATATGAATCGGTTGCTATCTCAAACAGCACGTGCGCATGTTCAACTCGCTACAGCAGCCGGAACAGCAGTCGGAGGAAATGAGCGGTATTCTGCTGGGACGTATGAACATCTTAAAAAAGCGCGTGAGCTGTATGAAGCAGGCGATGATCACGTTACTCTTGCACAAGTTTACCCATTACTAGCTGATACTGCATACAATAGAGCCACTTATTTCCAAAACAATGCTCGCCTTCGAGGGAATCAAGCGCCTTACTATTCAAATGCGATCGAGCTATTTGAATACGCCATGGAGATATACGAAGAGCGGCTTCATCGAACAGCGAATAATCCAGCTCTTGTTCAAGTTTATAACGGACTTGCCCAGAGTCTGAGAAAGCGAGCGCTCTATTGCACAAGAGGCGGCTATAGTCTTGCCACTAGCCTACGGGAGCTCGAAAGGGCTAATGAAATATACAGGGATAAGCTTGGGCTAGCAGAAGATAGTCCGGAGCGTGTGGCCGTGCGTGAGGAGATAGCAAGGATTAGCGCTTAGCATTGTCCGCCTAGCAAAGACGCAATGATGATACACTTCCTCTGAACCTATCCAACTAAATCTAACTTCGAGATCTTTGAGTGCTTTTGGCATCTTTTTGACAGCTCAGGCCTCGGAAAGATGCTCTTCCAGATATTCCCTTCGCCCTGTCGCTGCAAAAATCTGCTCAAAATCACCTCAAACCCCCTCGAAAATCTTTACTTGGATAGGTTCATTAAGCTATAGCCTAGAAATATGATCAGATATTTAAAATGGGCGCTGTTTATTCTTGTCCTGAGTGGCTCGTGTGTACTACGCGCTACTCTGATAGTCCCCCTTGTGGGCACGCTTCAAGATGAAACGTTCCAAGATGCTAAAATTCAACTAAATAGCTATCGAGGTGACGATATCGTTCTATGGTTGAACTCTACCGAAGGAGACTTGAGCCAAGCGCTCGAGTTTGCTCAGCTAGTGAGAGATCTGCGGCACGAATGGGGCTCCAAGATCACGATCTATATCGAAAATGAGGCGATTGGCTCCGCTGCGATCTTTCCATTCCTCGCAGATAGCTGGATAACGACCCCCGCGATGATTTGGGGCAGTATTGTGCCCAGTCAGGAAAAAGCCCCAGCTCCTACCGATACTTTAAACGCTGTGTTGGGCTTAATTTCGCCAGATGATCCCCATCAGCGCGAACTTGTTTTGCTCGCCAGAGCTATGGTTGAGCCTGGATTGGTCCTCAAAAAAGGGGAGGTCAGGTGGGGACTGGAAGAGACCCTCACTGCAACAACCTTAACGATTGGCTCTCAGCAGCTCGCTGAGCTTGGGATCACAGCACAAACGATGACTTTGAGCGAATTTGATGCCAAATATCTCTCTCAAACCATTCACCCTACCAACATTTTCAACGTTGCTACACAGCCGCTCGAAACTAGGCTGCGCTCAGCAATCCGCTACCATGCGACTGGCCCCAATTACGTAGGATACCTGACTATTCCAATTGACCACCCGATCGATTATGCATCGCTCCTCTATGTCAAGCTCGCTCTGAAATATTACCAAACACAAGGTGTGAGCTTCGTGCTTTTGGATCTCAATAGCCCTGCAGGAGAGCCCTATGCTGCCAATCAGATTGGGCAGCTATTGCAAGAGATGGACGAGGTGAATAGAGTTTCGTTGGTGACCGTGATCAACAACGAAGCTCTCTCAGTGGGCGCGCTGCTCCCCTATGCTTCCCGTTTTATAGCGATCACAGATCAATCCAAGCTGGGTGCTGCCGATCCAGCCACGATTAAGAGGTATGGGCCGCTGGCGTTGCCTCCAGATCAATTTGTAGAGTCTTTGACAGCGAATATCTCAGGTTATGCTGAACATTTTGGCAGGAATCCCCACATTGCTGAAGCGCTGATTAATAGGGCCGTGATCTTGGTCGAACGCAATGGACAGGTTCTGCGCCTAGAATCGCCTAATGAAGAGTTGCCTGGGGATGAACTCGTCGTTTCCCAGTACGATATCCTATCCCTCAATGCCCAGCAGATGATGAAATATGGGGTGGCAGATTTTATGGTGCAAAATTTGCCACCCTCTTTAGAAGAGCAAAAGACGGGTTGGCCTCTCTCGGCCGAGATCCATCCCTTATTCCAAATTCCGTTCTTCACAGGTATCCCTGAAGCGACGTTGATCGACTATCAAGACTGGCGGATAGGCTTTTACACCTTCCTGTACCGTCCGTTGATCTCTTGCACTCTTTTAGTGGTCCTCATGGCTGGATTTTATATTCAGGTCAAATACCGCAAGGGTTACTTCCCCGGGATCCTGGCTTTGGCTAGCATGGTTCTGCTCATGTTGACGGGTGCTGCAATCGAAAGTTTCAACAGCATTGAAATTGGATTTGTCCTCTTTGGCATTCTATTAATCATTGTTGAAATCCTTTTCCATCCAGGCCATCACACTGTTGGCTTAATCGGTATCTTCGCCTGTTTACTTGGCACCATAGGCATTCTTCTGCCCAGCACAGACATCGTACAGTTCACCGGAGGCACGAATCCGAACCTGATTACATTTCAATTCTTCTACCTCCTGCGCTGTTACGGGGTTGCTACGATCGTAGGAATTGGTCTGATCGTACTTATCTCCCGCTTAAAGACGCGCGAAGAAACTGGTAGCTAAAATTTTAATTCCCGTTTCAGTGCGTTTAAAAACCGAGTCGTTTTCTGGTATAAGATGTTGATGTAGAGTAGCTTGCGTGCTTTAAATTTGCGCTGGCGTTTCCCCGGTTTTTTTGGTATGATCTTGCCCCAAAAAATATAGGAATTCTTATGACGCCTGCTTTAAGTCTTTCGCAGCAGCAAGACAACCCGTTTTCAGCTCCACCACCGCGGTCCTCTTCTGCCAGTGCAAGAGGGGTTGAAGCTGAAGAAGAAGTTTCCTTCCATCCTATCAGTTTACTCAGCACGCTTTGTCAGGAGCTGCTCGAGGCATTGCCAGGGTGTTGCGCACGCACAGATGCCACCTTTCAACGCGTTTTCTTCCACAAACTCGATGAGCGGGGGCTGCCTATCACCTACGATTCAGAGGGACACCGTATTACAGATGAAAATGCTGCTGCTGAGTCACTTACTCAAGGTAGGGTGAGAGAGCTGCATTACATTGAAGACATCGCTACGGGAGATCTGTATTTTGATGATGATATGTGGGAGGTTTGTGGGAAATGCGCCGCGCTGGCCATCGCTGTCTTACCTGTCGCTGTGATCAAAATCACCTGGCATCTTTACCGCCTGATGTTCAACATCACACACATCGCCTGCAAAGTGATTCATGCGCTCTTTATGCTGAGTCGAAGTGAGGCTTCTCCAGTCATTGTCCGCGAACTCAAAAAAGTTCCGACAATTCTCTGTTTAGAGATCTGGAGCATCGTCAGCTCGCCGCTATTTGCTGTGGGGTGTTTGGTTGCAGCCCTTTACGGGATCGCGAAACCGTATCATGGCCGCAAAATCGTCGCCATCTTCGAAAAGGCCTGGGAAAATGGTCTCTCCTATCGGCATGATATAAAGCATGCATCTAAACGTCAAACCAGTAGCGAGTCATTATTTGAGCTACTTCAGCAAAATGCTGATCCTAAGGTTGCTCTCTATGCCGCCTACTGCTTTCAGAGGCGCGACAATATTCACGAGCTTACCCGCCAGCAGGCCATTGACATCCTCAGACGTGAGCCCATCTCATGAGCCGTTTTTCAGAGCAATTTCGCAACCTAAGTGTTGCTTTGCAAGGTCAGATGATCAGCGTGGATGAGCTCATGCAGCGCATCGGTCCGCGCGCGCATGTCATCCTCTCCGCATTTCTTTCTCTTCCCTTTATTTTTTTTCTGCCTATTCCGGGTTTGTCGATCCTCTTTGGATTAGTGATTGCGCTCAGTGGTTTTTTCGTGATGCTGAAAAAACCGCTCTGGCTCCCCCGTTGGATCGCTATGCGGCAGATCAAAGCTCAAACGCTGAGCAACATCTTACGCAGAGCCGAGAAATTCCTGAAATGCATCGAAAAATTTGCTAAACCGCGTGGGGAGTGGTTGGCATCACACCCCTGGGTCATGCGCTTCAACGGATGTTTGATTTTTTTGTGCGGCCTGCTTTTGATGCTCCCGCTTCCACCCGGGACCAATTTTACACCGGCTTTCACCGTCTTTCTACTCTCGCTAGGCATTCTTGAAGAGGATCTCTTCTTTGTCGCTTTTGGCTATGTTGCCTTTCTACTTAACTTAGCGCTTTTCATCGCCATTCCCATCATCGGAATCAGGGAACTCACAAAATATTAACCCGAGCCCCCAAAAGGGGACAAGATACGCCGCGAGGCAAAGCCAGATCGGTTCTCGCGAGGAATAACATTCTTGAATACGAAGGATTCCGAGCGAGAATTGATATGGCAAAGCCGTAGCAAGTAGGTTGTCACCTTTTGGGGGCTCAGGTTAATAAGCTCCTTGCAAGTCGCCAACGCTGCGAGGAAAAGAATGATAAAAATCTTGGCGTCTTGGCGTTCAATCTTCATCAAGTAGCACGACTGTGGGTAAAATCAACGCAAAGACGCCAAGGCGCCAAGACGCGAAGAAAATGGAAGCAGAAGCTTTCTGGCAGTGTCATAGACAGCGCTAGCGATGAACTATAAGAATCTTTGGAGCAGCGACCAGTCCAATCTTTAAAGGAATGCCGAACTTGCTTAAGAATCGCGCGTGGGTTGTTCATTCAAAGGTTCGAGCACTGCCAGCGAGCGCACTTCGAATTGCGACTCAGAGACCAGTACTTGTTTATCCCCAACTTCGACCAGGTAGAGCACCGATTTGGGGCTAAGTGCGCGTTTTTCCAAGATTTTAATGCTGCGAGAAGAGGCGAACTTTCCGAGGCGCCCGCTCCCGAGCCGCTTTAAGAGCCATACAGTTAGAAAAACCAGAGCGATTAATCCAACCAGCGTGACAATCATCCGGATGAAGGCCGACTCATACGATGTGGTCATTTCAGCGGATGAGGGCAGGGGAGCCGGGGCCGCCTCGCTATGTGGCAGGGTGATAGGCGCAGGTTGCTCCTGCTGTGCGGGTGTCGGAGGCGTATCGCTGGCCGCTTGAAGGTGCACCGCTGCTAAAGTCAGAAAAATTAAAAAAAATCTATAAAGCATAAAAATCCCTTTTGAATCTCTTCGTACAGCTTAACAAAAGCTTTTACACAATTTGGCTTATCTTTTCCCACCCTGCGTCGTGCTCGCGCTAAGCAGCTTACTCGAAGATGCCGGCGCGCTCCGCACTTAGCAGGGTAGAAAAACTTAAGCGCAAATTCCAGCAAAAACTTTGTTAACTATGTACTAGCTTTTCTGAGAATGCTATTTTTTTTCAATCCTAGATGCTATCATTCCCTTTTTACCTTGGAAGGAAAAGGATGAGAAAGCATCAAGGTTGGATTGCTTTGGATATCGATGGGACGCTCACAGACGCAACCCATCATGTGCCACCAGAGGTGGCAAGTTATTTGAGCTCGCTTTATCAAAAAGGCTGGGAGCTGATCTTTTTGACCGGGCGCCCTTTCTCCTTTGGCATTCGCGCCTTGCAGTTCAATTTCCCTTTTTACTTAGCCTTGCAAAATGGCGCCGACATTTTAGAGATGCCGCGCAAACACCTCGTCTCACGCTGTTACTTACCTGCGTCGATGCTGCAAGAGATGGAAAAAATCTATGAGCACCAGCCGGAAGATTTTATCGTCTACTCTGGCGTAGATCACGGAGATTTTTGCTATTTTCGCCCACAAAAATTCTCAGAGCGCATGCTCCGGCATCTGCAAGTGATCATGCCCCTCTCTAACGAACCGTGGAAGGCTGTTCCACGCTTCGATTTGAGCGGCAACTTTCCTTTGATTAAATGTCTCGGCACGCGCTCTAGCATGCAGCGGATCCACGCTGAGCTCTCGCTCCTACCTCAGATCACTGCCACATTCATCCGCGATCCGTTTGCCGCAGATGTTTATCTCAACTTGGTGACGCATAGCGATGCGACAAAGGGGAAAGCGCTGAGGCGCGTGCGAGAGGAAGTTGGCACAGGTGGCCCAATCATTGCTGGTGGCGACGATCTCAATGACATTTCGATGCTCCAAATCGCCGATTACAAGATTGTGCTCTCGACAGCGCCAAAAGAGATGCACGCCATGGCCGATTTTCTCGCTAAACCCTCTACAGAAATGGGGATTATCGAAGCTCTCGAGGAGGCAACGTCGCATGTCAAATCAATCTGAGCCATCGATCCACGTGGGCTTTCAAGAGCTGCAAATCCCATGCCACATCGGAACAACGCCACAAGATCTAGCTCAAACGCAACCGGTGCGCTTGTCGCTTAAAGTAGAGCTGCGTCATCTCCCGAGCGATGATCTGGAAAGCACCCTCGATTACGCAGAGATGGCACGCCTTTGTGCAAAAATTGTCCGCGATCATCCGCGCGCCCTTTTGGAAACACTGGCACGCGATCTCTTAAACGGCATTGAACTCTACTTTAAACCGCGCAAAATCTGGATTCGCATAGAAAAACCGCAAGCTCTTCCGAATGCGGCCTATGCCTATGCAGAAATCGCTCAGGAGTATTCCTGATGGATTCTATCCCAATTCCCAAATGGAGTTTAGTGACAGGAGGGGCCGTGCGCCTCGGTCGCGAGATCTGTCTAAAACTTGCTGAGCAGAAGCGAAATGTTGTCATCCACTACCGCAAAAGCAAATCGGAAGCGTTAACCCTGCGCGATGAACTCTTACACTTAGGTGTCCAAGCAGAAATCATCACAGGCGATTTTTCCACAATAGCTTCGACGCAATTATTTTTGGCCCAATACCTTGAGAGATTTCCCACAACAGAGCTGCTAGTCAACAATGTAGGAGACTATTTTCTCGGTTCAAGCTTGGAGCTGCCACCCGATGTCTTGCAAGATCTCTATCAGATCAATGTGATCTCACCGCTCATGATTATCCAAGCCCTGGTGACTTCTCTCAAACTATGCCTTGGGCACATTGTGAATATCGGCATGGCTGGCGCTCACAACGTGCGTCCCAATACCCACGCTACCGCTTATCACCTAACCAAGCTCTCTCTTGCCATGCTGACCAAATCGCTCGCTAAAGAGCTAGCGCCAGGTGGCGTATGCGTCAACATGGTCTCTCCAGGTTATCTGGAAGAGACAATCGATCTACCATCCGATCCTGGATTGCAACCCATGGGCCGCGCCGCAAAACCCAGCGAAGTCACCGCAGCTATCGCTTTTCTAACCTCTCAGAACTATATCACAGGCCAAATCCTCGAAGTTGCCGGAGGTGTGCAGTTATGAAAACATATCAGCTCAACTTGAATGCCGCCCGCAAAAGACTCAGCGTCAGCACAGGTTTTGTGCATGCTTGTTATGAGCAGGTCTCTTCGTGTGAGACGATCCCCATTTTCGAGAACTTTTGCTACGCGCTTGCCCTTTTGCGCAGCAAAAATGCTGAGAATGTCGCTGAAGCTGCCCAGCTGATCGAGCGCCTGCTCCCTTTTGAAGTCGAAGGGAATTTCCCGGTTTATCTCCACGAGTATCCCCAGCTGCGCGACCGCTGTTTGCCGCTGCGCCTGCTTCCCATGACTCATTTTGTGCTCAGCGAATTCGCCACCATTCTAGCCCCCGATCTTCGTAAACGCTTAGAAGGTCTCATGGGACGCCTCCTCTCATCGGGATATAAATTGTCCGTGCAAAACGCCCTTTCACCGCCTTTTGAATGGGTTTTGAAGGCCTATTTTGAGCCAAATCGCCTGCCAGATATCCAGCCCCAAACACTGCAGCAGTGGTCAGAGCTCGTAGCTCCAATGCAGATGGCGGCACAGCGCGGCGCTAATATCCAGCCCCTGCTCGATCGCGCACTCACACTTTGGCATCCAGAGTTGCAAGTGTACGTAGCCCAAGAGAAACGGGAAGGGCCGCATATCGCACCCACGCTTTTCGACCTCTTCGTGGCATTCCAGCAAGGCCAGCTGCCACCACGCCTCCTCGAAGATCATCCAACTCACCTCTGTGCCGCGCTGATCCAGCCACTTGAACACCCGCTCAATTGGCAAGCCCATCCCATCCCTCTGGTGATCGAGCAAGCTGATCAGCCCCTTGCGATCTACTGGGGAACTAACCACGTCGTGCATACCTTAAGCTGTGAAGCCAAGCGCACTCAAGCTAAGCTTTATCAAGAGCAAGATCAACTCGAACTGCGCTTCACGCTCGCTCCCACTTTTACCGAAGAGAGCGCTATGGAGATCGATTTCTTTCTCAACTTGCACCCCGATCACCAATTCAGTGTAGACGGCCGCCCAGCCACCACGTTTCACATAGGCCAGCCGCTAGAAATTCGGTCTAAAGAGAGAGCTTTTTCTTTGAAGTTTGAACTCTTAGAAGGGGAAGGGGATTTTTTGGGACACTTGTTGCAAGGCAATCGCTCGACACAAGCCCTACCCAAAGAACAGCTACGTATGCAGGCTTACGACTGGCAGATCAGCTTACGCACCCTGCGTCGCAGCGCAGCTTGCACGCTGCGCGCGATGATCATTTTTAGTTAAACAGAAGAGGCAGTTGCAAAACTGAAGCGACAGTGGAAAATCGAAGATTTTGAACCCCACTCGCGTAGGACAGGCCTTGCCTGTCCGACGCGTTGACGGCGGCCTACCCGAGAGGGTAGG
>Ga0247727_10006143_pt1 | contig 23765 bp, 24 predicted proteins | sample WisWelCaveWW1625_FD_202498 | JGI IMG/M metagenome (GOLD analysis project Ga0247727, IMG submission 202498) | Biofilm microbial communities from Wishing Well Cave, Virginia, United States - WW16-25 | ecosystem: Environmental > Aquatic > Deep subsurface > Groundwater > Cave microbial mat | place... | reverse complement strand
ACTTCTGCTGCAATTGCCAGTGCCTGACTCAAGCGAGACGGGCGAGACTCGCGGGAAAAGCGCGACTAGCAGGGACAGGGCTTACATGTCACGCGAGTCTTGCTCCTCGCGCTTGTCGCGCGCCACTCGGCCATTTCGGGACAATCGGTCATGAACAATGCGGGCTAGCTGGTTACAGGGAGTCAGATGGCACAAAAATTTGGCAATGGACGCTGGGTGCAGGAAGGGTTTCTGGATAATCGCGTCGATGGAACGATCGTGGGGCAGATTGTGTTTGCGGTGGTCGGTCCTGTCGATGTGTATTTACGGGGAAACTTCAAGGCCGATATCGCGGGGCAGGTCATTCAGTTTCGGAATCGTCGGTTTGAGGACGAGGATCTCGCCGGGCAGGTGATTGGTGATATGGAAAACCCACAGATCGGGGATGTGAACTTGATCTCGTTCGACCCTCATCCGAACCTCACTCCTCATCCGTATATCGAATGGTTCTCGACGAGGAAGAATCACTATCGCATCGAACTGGAACCGGCAGATGCGTGGATCGTTCCCGCTTCGGAGGTGGGAGCGATCGATCGGCTGAGTCGAACGATTCGTGAGGCGCTCGCTGGCCGGGTGACTGAACGACCAACTCGGGAGCCCACGGAGTGGATGTAGCAGGATGCTAAAACAGCCGCCGGCCTGTCTTGTTCATTTGGTCTGTTCGGTCTGTCTGGTCTGTCTCGTTTAATTGGTTTATTTGGTTGAACCAGACTGACCGGATAAACCAGATGAACCAAATCAACCAGACCAACCAGATGGACCAGACAGACCAGATGAACCCTTCCCGGTTTCGCTCGTCCCGCCTGTCTTGCGCGGCTTATATGCTGCGGGGGTTAGGTAAAAACGACCCTCGCAATTTCGGTATGGTCGATATGACCTGCCGCCTGCATCCCCGTCAAACGTCGCGTGCGTTGCTGGATCCAGATATCGCCAGGAGGCAGTCGAAGGGGATAAACCAGCAGAGGATCCAACTTTTCCCAAGCTGAGGGGAGGGGCTCGATGGCCCCTGAAGTGGCTTGCTCTAGACCGAGAAGGAGGGCGATCGATACCGTCTCCATGGCCTCAGAAGAGAGAAGAGCCGCGGGCCGGCGTTCCCCAACCAACTGAACCCGTACGACGGATAGGCCCCCTTCCATCATCCCTAACCGAGCCGCCGCGCCCCGGGAAAGATCGAGGATCCGGCTGTTGACATAGGGACCCCGGTCGGTGATCCGTACGTGGAGATGTTTCCCGTTTGCTAAATTCACGACCCGGACCACGCTGCCGAGTGGGAGGGTCCGATGGGCCGCGGTCAATGCCTCCATGTCGAACAGCTCGCCGTTGGCCGCCTGCTTGCCATGAAACGACTCGCCATACCAGGAGGCCACCCCACGATCCTCAATCCCCACGTCCAATTGAGAAGTCCCCTTAGGAACCCACGAACACGCACCCAGGAGCATCCCCAGACTGAGACCCATCGCCCATAACAGCTGCCGGCTGCTTCCACGAGTTCGACTGATCATCTCACACCACCTCTTGTTCCTGGTTGAACCAACTGTCACACAGGATCCTGGCCTGTGTACCCTCACAGTACGGTCCAACCGATAGTCCCACAATACCGAGAGCGTAGCCTAACCCCTACGTTGGGATGAAGGAACAAGGAGAAACCGATAAGAAACCGTACGTCACCAAGCCAACAAACTTGGCTGACATCCTGCTAGAGGGCCATATATAGAAGAAAGTACTTGTGCCAGTCAACCCATGACATGATTGGTACGAACGCGGACAGCTTGATGGCGCCGTGCCTGAAACCGTCATACAACCCCCTACCTCGAAGATAACCCAAGCCCGCATTATTCATGAACGCTTCTGCTGCAATCGCCGATGTTAGGCGTGAGGCACGGGGCCAGAGGCTAGGGGGTGGCCCGAGCCAGAAGCGCTACTGAACATGAATGATCCGAGCAATTACCCCGTCCCGCTGTTTGACATAGGTCAGCCACACCACCTCACCCACGCTGATGGTCTGAAGCGCGATCCGCTTCCCTTTTCGCGCAACCCTGGTTTGGGCTGTCACCTTGGCCCCCACGGTCATATCGTTATGCTTGGTCAACGGCGTCTTGACGACAATCATATGGGGAGATTGGGCGACGTTCACCGCCATCACCTGGCCATGAACCCGATAGGTCCGCCCGCTGGCTGCCTCACTATCGGGCGGAATACAGAGCAGCATCATCAACGCAGCGATTGCGAATAGCGCTCCTCTCGCTTGACGCACCCTGGTCATTGATCGATCTCCCTGGCAGGCCTATCCGCGCGCGAGTGGACTCTAGCAGGGTGGAGAAAACGTGTAAAGCTGCACGCGGCTGGAACACGATATTGACTGCCCCAATCCGACTGAGTAAGATGCCCACGTGCTGCCTGTTAGGGTGCAACGGCCACCCCGCCGGCAGTACTCCCCAACTCAATCGATCCAATCACCACATATGATTGAAGTCCAACAGATCACGAAGCGGTATGGACAACATACCGCCCTCGATCGCGTCAGTTTTTCCGTCGCCAGGGGCGAGGTGTTGGCGTTTCTGGGTCCGAATGGGGCGGGTAAAACCACCACCATGCGCATCCTAACCTGCTTTATGCCGTCCACCGAAGGCACCGCGCGGGTGGCGGGATTCGATTGTGCGGACCAGCCGATGGAGGTGAAACGCCGGATCGGCTACTTGCCGGAGACTCCGCCGGTCTACCAGGAATTGACGGTCACAGAGTATCTTCAGTTCGTGGGCCGCCTCCGCGGTCTGGGCGGAAAAATCCTCACCTCGTCCATGCAGCGTGAAATCGAACGGCTCGGACTTGGTGCGGTGCAACGCCGGCTCATCGGGAATCTGTCGCGCGGTTATCGCCAACGCGTCGGGCTGGCCCAAGCGCTGCTGCACGATCCCCAGATCTTAATCCTGGATGAACCGACCGTTGGGCTCGATCCGAAACAGATTATTGAGATCCGAGAATTGATCAAAAACCTGGCTGGATCTCATTCCGTCATCTTGAGCACCCACATTCTTCCCGAAGCTACTGCCGTGTGCCAGCGCGTCGTGATCATCAGCGGCGGGCGTATCGTGGCCGAAGACACACCCGAACAACTCTCTGCGCGCCTGCGCCAGTCCGAAAAGATCTCGCTCACCCTCAAATCTCCCGCCGCGGACACCGACAGTCGCTTGAAGGCGGTGCAGGGGGTCCAGAACGTCTTCACGAGCGGCGCCTCCAGTACCTTTCTCCTGGAATGCGAACTTGGTCGGGATGTGCGGGAAGAAGTAGCTCGCCTGGCGGTCACCAGTGGATGGGGGTTGCTCGAACTAAAAGCCATTTCCATGACGTTGGAAGACGTGTTCCTCCAATTGACCAGACATGAGGAAGGCCTCGCGCCGGACGCAGCAGTTGCCTCATCAGAACCGGCCGGCCAGCCAGCATGACACCAGTTCAAGCCATCATCGCAAAAGAGCTGCGTTCCTATTTTGTGTCGCCCGTGGTGTATGCCGTGGGATCCGTGTTTCTCCTGATCGTAGGACTGCTCGCCTACCTCTACGTTGTCTTTGCCGGAGCCCAGGCAATTCAGCTGACGCAGATGCAGGGAAGCGCCCAGATCAATCTGAACGATCTGGTCTTCCGGAATCTGTTTAGCAGCACCCGATTTATCCTCCTGATTATCCTGCCGATCCTGACAATGCGGTTATTCGCCGAAGAACGCAAACTCCGCACCTTTGAATTCATGCTGACCTCTCCGATCGGCATCAACGAAATCGTGGCCGGCAAGTTCATAAGCGTATTCCTCGTCTTTGTGGGCTTACTCGGGCTGACCGGCCTCATGCCGCTCACACTTGCCCTATTCAGTGATTTCGATTGGTATCCCGTGCTGACCGGCTACCTTGGACTCGTCTTACTCGGCGCCCTCTTTCTTTCCGTCGGCGTGCTGGCCTCAGCGCTGACCGAAAACCAGATCGTCGCGGCCTTTGTGAGCATTGGCCTGTTACTGGTCCTGTGGCTCCTCGCCGGCTTGGGCTCACTGCTCGGGGATACGGTCATTGGACAGGTCGTCTCGTACGTGTCATTCATGGAGCACTACGACCACTTAGTGCGTGGGCTGGTCGACACGAAAGACCTCGTGTATTTTTTCAGCGGTCTGACCTTGATGCTCTTTTTGTCCCACCGAGTTGTGGACTTGGCACGGTAGAAATGAATCTCAAGACGATTCCGCTTGGCGTGATCGGAGTGGCTCTGGCCGTGGCCGGAGCGATCACCTATAGCCTCGCTCCGGAGAAACTCTGGCTGGTCACCCTCATAGAAGGATCGGCGCTCCTCTGCCTCACCCTCTTTTTTGTCGTCCATTTCAGCAGCCTGCAAGCCTTCTCCACCCGTCGCTCTACGCGCATGGGGGCACACAGCATGCTGATGATCCTCCTCTTCGTCAGCATTCTCGCGGTCGTCAACTTTCTTGCTGCCCGCCACTCCATTCGTTGGGATCTGTCGGAGAACCAGAACTTCACCCTCGCCCCACAAACGCATCGCGTGCTGCGGAGTCTCCCGCGCGAGGTCACCATCACCGTTTTCACCAGAGAAAAGGATCCCGGCTATCAATCCTACAAAGAACGGCTCGATAGTTATCGGCAAGCCAGCCAGAAGATTTCCGTGGAGTTCGTCGACCCGGAACGGCAGCCGAAAATCGCCCAAAACTACGGCATTACAAAAACCGATACGGCCGTTTTCGAGAGCGCCGGACACAGCGTTCGGGTCACCTCTCCCTCGGAAGTGGAACTGACAGGTGCGCTGATCCGCGTGTCTCAAGACAGCAAAAAACGCGTGCTCTTTCTCGAAGGGCACGGCGAACCGAGTCTCGACGATCGGGAGCGAACCGGACTGTCAGCCGCCAGAGAGATCTTGTTCAAGCAGGGCTACGACGTCGGCACCCTAAGTTTACTCAAAGAAGAAGCCGTGCCGGATCATACCGCCATCCTCGTCGTGGCTGGGCCCCGCCGGCCGGTAACTACCGAGGAGCAAGAACGGATTCACAGCTATGTGGATAAGGGCGGCCATCTCCTGCTGCTCATCGACCCGGATACGCAGGCCGACCTGAATCCTCTGCTCAAACAGTGGGGCCTGGGAGTGGGCCCTGGAGCCCTGGTCGATTTGCAAGATCGATTAGCCCAAGGCGATCTGACGTCCCTGCTTGTCCGCACGTTCACAGAACATGAAATTACGCAGGACCTCTCCGCCGCCGTGCTGTTTCCCCTCGCCCGACATATCACCTTCGATGAACAGGTCGGCAATGCATGGGACTATGTGCCGCTCGCCCGAACGTCGCCGAACAGCTGGGCAGAAACCGACCTGAAAGGCCGCGTCGTCAATCTCAATGAAAAGGAAGACATCAAAGGTCCCCTGTCGATGGCCGCGGCTCTTGCGCCAAAGGTCGCACCGGAGGAAGGCAAGCCTCGGCCGGCGATCGTGGTCATTGGCAATTCCACATTTGCGACCAATGCCTTCGTGAACTTTCCCGGCAATAGCGACTTTTTTCTCCACGCGACCGGGTGGTTGGCTGAAGAACGGAACATGCTGGCGATCAGTCCGAAGGATTCCGTGCTTCGACCGTTTACCCCCAACCCCTTACAGGAACGGGCGCTGCTCTATCTGCAAGTCATCCTCCTGCCGGCCACCATGTTTTTCTCCGGCATCATGGTTTGGCGCAGACGCCGGCGCCTCTAGCAGGATGCTGAAAAAGTCCGCCAGCAGGGGGAGGGGAGCAGCCAGGTGCCCTTTTTCTCGCAGAACGCCCACGATGAAACTGTGCTCGTTCGATGCGCGCAGTAAAGGGCAGCCTCGGCCACTCCCCTAAAGAGAGGTAGAGAGAATTGGAAGGGCCATGCTGGGGAAAAGGCGCGTCTTGGCGCGCCAGGGTTGGGCGGGTGAGAAGGTCGCCTTTTTTGAGCATCCTGAGGCTATGTTGACACCGGCACCATAATGTAAGATTCCAACGGTGTATTGTGTATAAACTGAGTTTTCCCGCAGCCTGCTAGACCGATGCGTTACTGGCCCACACTCGTCATGGTGCTCGTACTGGCCGGACTCGGACTATACCTCTATGCCATCGAACTTCCGCAGAAAGAGTCGCACGAGCGACAAGACTCCGCCGACAAGAAGGTGCTGCTCTTCAACCAGGAAACCCTCTCCGGCCTCACCATCAAGACCGACCGGCACGACCTCGTCTTCGCTCGGACTCCCGAGCGGGGCTGGGTGTTGACCGCGCCTCTCAACACCGAAGCCGATCAGCGGGAAGTACAGAATCTGATCCGAGCCTTGGTCACAGGCACCGTGACTCGCGTCGTCGAGGACCACCCGACCAATCTGACTCCTTTTGGACTCGACAACCCGGTGACGACCATCACCGTCGCAGCCGGCGCCGCACGGGAGACCTTCTCCATCGGGGACAGCGGTCCCCTCTCCTCCACCCTGTATGTCCTTCGTGAGTCGGATCGCAAAGTCCTGCTCACCAATCTGGCCCCCAAAGACTTCGTGAACAAGACCTTGATGACCTTTCGCCGCAAAGACCTCTTGCGCGTATCACAAGGCGACGTCGACCGTATCCGTCTCACTTACGCAACCACCGAAATTGTGCTCTATCAAGGACAGCAGAAACCAAAAAACAGATGGAAGCTTCGCTACCCGATTGAAGCCGAAGCCGATCAAACGGAGGTGCGGGCCCTCCTGTTCAGGCTCGAAGACTTAAAAGCGCTGGGCATCGTCGACCCGGGGCCCGAACGCGACGCCCTGGCCAAAACACTCACCGTGCCGAAAGTGAAAGTCGCCATCCATACTGCCGATGGCGACCAGACAGTCAAACTGTACCAACCAGACCCGGCCAGCGGCGAAGCCATCGCGGAAACGAGTTCCGAGGGCCCACTCTATCGCATCAATCCCACCGCGATCAGAGACCTGACCAAGGAATTATTTACGTTCCAAGACAAGCGGCTGCTCGGCATCGATTACACCGACATTGCCATGCTCTCCATTAAGTCGCCAACCGAACAATATGTCCTGATCAACCAACAGAACGAGTGGGTGTTGGAAGATCAGCCAACTGAGAAATTGGACCAGCAGGCCACCGACTTGTTTGTCAGCCGTGTCGCCAATGTCCCAGCCGAGGAACGGGTGATCAAACAGGCCGGGCCGTTGGCGCCCTATGGCCTCGTGACACCGGCAGCAGAATTTATCGCCACGGGAAGGGATGGGAAGATCGCAGGGAAACTCTCGATTGGGAGCCATGCCAACGGACTGGCCTACGCCATGGGACTACGCATCCAAGGCATCTTCCACATTCGGGCCGACCTGCTCACGCAGATCCCTATAAAGAACGACCTCTTGGCTGCCTCATCTGATAGGACACCTTCTTCGCACTAGCCGCGGCAAGAGATCTTGTCCCTGACCTTGACATGTCCCTAACCTAGACTTTTTACCTCCCATTCAGTATCGTAGCCTCCACGCCCCCGTAGCTCAGTTGGATAGAGCAGCGGTTTCCTAAACCGTTTGTCGTACGTTCAATTCGTATCGGGGGCACCAAACCGAGATCGCTCGTACCCGGCCTCTTTATCGCTCTCGCGTCATATCGGCCAACGATCCCCCCAGCAACATCGTGTCCTGTACACCATGCGTGCTTGTACCACAGGCTCTGCATCGTGCATTCGCCATGAATGTCACCCACGATCTCCATCTGTGCTAACAGTGCACATCTCCTCTCACCGATAAGGAGTTCAAATATGCTTGCCCGCCACGCACAATTGCGTGTACACACCCTGAGTACGCGACCCGTATTAAGGAGTAGCATCCGTGGCGAAGCGAGGCACATCGTACCCCTCCCCATAGTATGGGGGAGGATAGGGTGGGGGACGACAAACCGTCATGAATGAAGCTTCCCGCAGCAGCCTACTCCGCCGAAGTGGCCAATTCGGCTACGAAGGCCGGAAGCTACAGGGTATTCGGCGAAGGAGAATAATGCGGGCTGCATTACGTCCCCCTTCATTTGAGGTACCTCTTTTAGGTCTAACCAACTCCGCGGCAACCCGTTATTTTGTGACTGGAGGGACACACAAGGAGGGCATCATGACCTGTACGCGTTGCCAGGGTTGTATGGCGAAAGATCACTTCATTGATCTCTTGGAGAGTGCCGAAAGTGTGTGGATGACGGGCTGGCGCTGCCTCAACTGCGGAAATGTCCTGGACCCCGTGATGGAGCGAAATCGTCTCGGATTGGGGATGGCCGCAGTCATCTCAACCGCACGAGTGCCAGGCCATAACAGGATCGGGCTCAAGAAGATGTCGATGTCATCGTAGGTCTCGCGGCCTAATCAGCCGGGCCATTAATCCCTGTGAAATGCCGGAGATACATCGTCCTACCTCAACCGGCTTCCAGAGCTCTCGTTCGCTTTCCCATGTTTTCTTGCCACGTTGTGGAGGCTGGGCTAGACTTTCCCTACATTTATGGCACGCGCAAAAATATCAGAGCAGTCCCGCTCGCGCTCCAAAGCCGCCACGATTGAAGAGCTCACCCGTGGCGTCGGAAAGCTCCAGGAATTCCTCGCACAGGTGGAAGACCTTAGCCGAGAAGGCTTCCCCTATCTCGACGCGGGCAGGGCGAGAACAGAGTTGCAATTCCGTGAGTGCATTCGCCGCACGTTTGGCGAGAAATCCCCTGAATTCCAAGAGCATCGGCACCACAGACTTCTCATGGATAGCCCTGAGGACACGCAGCAGAGCATCACCCTGATCAAGACCCTTATTGCCACACTTGAGCAGAAGAAACTTGACCTGCAAGGAGGAGCTTCTCCCCAACAGATCCCAGCAACACCGCCGGCCCCACCAATGCCCACGCGCCCACAGATGACCTTAGTGCCGGCATCGCTCCCGATGGTCCACATGACCATGACGCAAGCAGCACCGGTCACGCCACCGCCAATGATCATGTCCGTCGCCATGACCACGAACCTCGACTTGTCCTCAGCCACCGCAGCACCGAGTCCACCTCCGCCCCCCCTGGCATCTTCAGCAGCATCAGGAGAGGCGGAGCCTACTCCGAGCCCATCCACGTCTCTGCCCGAACCATCGCCGATTTCACCAGCCCCGACCGCGACGGCGATGTCGTATGCCCCACCGCAACCGGTGGCTCGGCTCGCCCCAACACCCCTGCATCGGCCACCACAAACGCCACAGTCCGCACAGGTGGTTTCGTCACATGCCAGCAGGCCACCGCAGACACCTCGACGTGAACCGGAGCCCATCATGCATTCAATTCCATCCGCCAGGCCAGAGCACCAGATGCAAGAAGCGCCTCCCGTCCCTACACAACTGCAGACGCGTCCCTCGATGCCGATCGGCTCCTCTTCGCACCAGGACCCCGCACCTCAGTCTCCTCAGGCCGGATCGGACTCTGTCGAACGCGTGAAGACACTCTGTTGTCGGTTCCACTCCGTCGCTCGGCAGTTGCGACTCCGTGGGGAATATCGAGCCACGTTAAGTGTGGAAGACGAGTTCGATGCGCAAGATCTGTTGCATGCACTCCTCCGTATCCAATTCGACAATATCGACACGGATGAATGGACACCGAGTTATTCAAGCGGAGCCCCGCGCACGACACTCTTGCTGAACGACGGTCGTCTTGCGGTGATCGTCAAGAAAACACGCCCCGGTCTCAACGCCAAAGACCTCACCGACCAACTCCGGATTGACGCAGAACGGTATCGATCCCACGGCCGCTGCACAACGCTCTTGTGCTTTATGTACGACCCCGAAGGCCGTATCGGGAACCCTCGAGGCCTCGAAGCGAGTCTCACGAGCATGAGCGATTCATTTGTTATCGACGTACTTATCGCCCCGAAATGAGGTTATGAATGAAGAAGTCTAAACCTGCCGTCGCCACGCTTCCCACAACGTCTGTGGCCACTCGCGCATTGACAGAGGAGACAGGCATCCGCTACGTTGGCCAGGATCCCGCTATTTCTGCGGTGCCATGTACGATTCACGCCCCAGTCGATGGCGGGAGAATCATGTCGGATCGGGCCTACGTGCTCATCAATGTACAGCCGGGACGCACGAGCGATGTGGTTCGGGCTCTGTCCGGAATCAAGCAGATCAAGACCATCGACCCCTGCTGGGGCAAGCCGGATATTATTGTGGTGGCGGAAGTGTCGGACCAGGATGCCCTGACCCAGTTGGTGTTGAGCCGGATTCATGAGATCGATGGAGTCTTGCAGACTGACACCCATCTCGTCTATCGGTTGAAGGCTAGTAACGCCAAGTGACCCGCACGTTTCGCGCAGTCAGCCTCACCCTCTAGCAGGATGCTGAAAAAGTCCGCCAGCCTGTCTTGTTCATGTGGTCTGTTCGGTCTGTCTGGTCTGTCTCGTTTAATTGGTTGGACCAGACTAACCGGATAAACCAGATGAACCAAATCAACCAGATAGACCAAACCAACCAGATGGACCAGACAGACCGGGCTTGTCTCAGACGTGCAGGCTAGTGAGGTTCTGGTGTGCCACAATAGTTTTTCCGTATCTTCCTGACCCTGTCTCCTACTCTAACTCTCCGCTGTCGGCATCGTCGCCAAGATCCAATCCAAACCGCTCAGCCATCCGATAGAGCGTGCGCCGATCAATGCCGAGAATCTTTGCGGCTTTGACTTTGTTCCCCTTGGTTTCTTTCAGCACGCGGACGAGATGACGCTTCTCGATCTCCTCAAGTGTCAGCCCACCCTCATCGCTGTGGCCGGTCGCCCCGGCGGTCTCCTTCGATGGCAGGTCCGTCCGATGCAGGGACGCAGGCAGATCGTCCGGCGTGAGGAGGGGACCGTGACTCAATGAGACAGCCCGCTCAATGACGTTTTCCAGCTCGCGCACATTGCCGGGCCACCGATACTGCATCAACAATGTCATCGTCTCCGGCAGCAGCCCGCGCACCGCATGCGCAGCTCCCCCCGCGCATTTTTCCATGAAGTGATGCACCAACATCGGAATATCTTCTCGCCGCTCCACCAGCGACGGTAAGGTGATCGGCACGACATTCAGCCGATAAAATAAGTCGTCCCGAAATTTCCCCTCTTTCACGAGCTGTTCGAGATCCCGGTTAGTCGCAGCGATGATACGGACATCGATCTTCGTCGATGTCGTGCTGCCGACACGGCGGACTTCGTGGTCATGCATCACACGCAACAACTTCACTTGCACGGCCTGCCCCAACTCGCCGATCTCATCGAGAAACAACGTGCCCCCGTTGGCGGATTCAAAGAGGCCGACTTTGTTTCCCACCGCGCCGGTAAAGGCTCCCTTCTCATACCCGAACATTTCCGACTCCAGCAGGGTATCCGGCAATGCCCCGCAATTCACCGGAACGAACGGCTTGTCCCGACGAGGCCCATTCGCATGGATCGCCCGCGCAATCAGCTCCTTGCCGGTCCCGCTTTCCCCTTGCAGGAGGACCGTGCTCTTGCTTTCGGTCACCCGAGCCACCAGCTTATACACTTCCAGCATGGCTGGACTGCTCCCCACCAGTGGAGACCATTCATCTTTGCTCTTCAAATCTTCACGAAACCGTGCATTCTCTCGGATGAGTCGGCAGTGATCGAGACTCCGCTTGACCACCAGCGTGATGTCCTCTTTCTTAAACGGCTTGGCGAGATAGTCGTACGCTCCTTGCTTGATCGCTTCGATCGCACCTTCCAGGGACCCGAACGAGGTCAGCACCACAACCGCTGTGTCAGGGCTCATATGTTTAAATTCACGCAAGACCGTAAGCCCATCGATTGCGCCCATGCGGATATCTGTCAGCACCAGATCCACTCGCCCCTGGCGTCCACGAGCGATCACCTCTTCTCCGCTGGCGAAGGCTTCAACGGCATAGCCTTCCTTCTTTAAGGCCTCAGCCAAGAGATCGCGCGCGACCGCATCGTCGTCGGCTACGAGAATTTTCGCTGGTTGCATCAGTCCCTCTCTGTTACGCGCGACGGCTCGGTCTTTAATCCAGGCAAGGTCACGGTTACGGTTGTGCCGCGGTCTGTCTCGCTCTCGAGCAAAAGACTGCCTCCATGGGCCAGGACCGTTTCGCGGCTCAAGAATAGCCCTAATCCGGTGCCCGTGCCAACCGCTTTGGTCGTAAAAAATGGCTCAAAGGCTTTCCGCACATCGGCCTCCGGCATACCACATCCCGTATCCCGCACCGCGACTGTGACCACCAGAGGGGACATCGTGTCTGCCACCCGACGGCCGCGGCCGAGTTCGTCGGGCGAGGCCGCACGGGCTCCTACTACTACGCTCACCGTTCCGTGCGGCGGGGTGGCGGCTAAGGCATTGGCGAATACGTTCACCAACACTTGATGCATCTTTTCCGCATCGGCCCAGACGAGCGGGAGGTCCCCAGGAATTTCAACCGTCATTGTAATCTCTTTCGCATGGAAGGCCGGTTCCATGAGCGCGACCGCCTGGCTGATCACCTGCTCCACAGGCAACCACGTCGGCTCAGGCTGGCGCTGTCTGGTCGAAGACAGCAAATCCTGAATGATCCGAACCACCCGTGTGAGCTGCTCATCGATCACTATCACCCGCTTCTTCATCTCAGGCGTGACACCCGGCTCTTCAGCCAGCGCTTGTACATGCCAGGCAATCGAGTGCAGCGGCGTTCCGACCTCATGCGCCACGGAAGCCACCAGTTGCCCCACCGCGGCTAAGCGTTCTGAGCGATTCAGCTGGTCTTTCGCATCGACCAGCTGCGTATTGGCCTTCAGGAGATTTTCCGTTTCCCGAGCGAGGGCTGCGCGCGCCGCCTCCTCTCTCGCCTTGCGCTCTTCCCAAGTCATGCCGATATAGGCCACGACCAGGAGCACGCCTGCGACCACACTGCGATTGATCACCGCCGACTGAAACCGCCCTGGCTTGGTCGGTTGCATCAACCCCAAATAGGTCGCTACGATACAGGCCACCACCGTTACGAGCATCAGGCCGCGACTGCGCACCGTCGCAACCAAGAGAATCGGCAATACAAATCCGTACGCGCCCACAATGTTGGCCGGGGCGGCCATTTCGAGAACGACGATTACCAGGAACACCGCCCCTGCGATCGCCAGCACAATGCGATTTTGCTTCAACATGCGAATGGGAGATACATAAACTGCCGATGAACCATGGTCCGATATCTAGCAGGCTGAGAGGAAATTATTTCAACGCAGTAGACCTTCAAGGGCCTGCTCGTCAGGGATAAGAAAAGAACATCGCCGAAGGATGCTCAAAAAGGCCAGACTTCTCACCCGCCCAACCCTGGCGCGCCCAGACGCGCCTTGTCCCAAGCAAGGCCGCAGCGAGTGAGGGACCGAGGCGTACCCTCTGGGTACGTTGAGGGTCTGAACGATGCGAGAACGAAGCTGGCGGTCTTTTTCAGCATCCTAATAGAGGGTCTTACCCTAACGGACGGGTCGAACACAAGACAGCCCCAAGCTGCCGCAGACGTTCATCGCACAACATCTCATCCACACGAACCGCATACTTGCGGGTCCAGTTCTGATGACTGTCGACCGTCCCAGGAAGATTGGTTTGCGAAAGTTCGCCCAAGCCGTCTTCGAGATTTGCCAACATGATATAGGACGGCGTGCGAGCCAGGTATATATGAATCGCTCGGCAGAGATCAGTCGTCATGGCTGGCGCGGTGGCCAGGTCCTCAGTCACGCCATTTGGCAGGAGGCTTTCCCGCTTAAGAGCACTGAGGATGCCTGCCTTGTCGCGCTGGCGCTCTTCCCAGGTCTGCTGGCGCGCCGCGTCATCTGGAAAGGCGCCCAATCCCGCCCGTACTTGCAAGTCCTCGCCGGACCAAAATCCAGTGAGCGTCGGCAAGTCGTGCGTCGTGGCTACAGCCAACGATTGCGCGGGATAGTCGCCAGGCGACTTCATTGCGCCGTCTGCACCGCGCTCGAAGTAGAACACACGATACGACAGCACTCGCGCCTTCGCCAACTCCTCTCTGACCCAATCGGGCACGGTGCCGAGGTCTTCTCCAATGACTAGGGTTTTGGATCGAACGCTCTCCAATGCCACGATCGCCAACAAGTCTTCAAAGGGGTACTGCACATACGTGCCCTCGGATGCGGGCCTCCCGCGCGGAATCCAGAAGAGACGGCAGAACGCCATCACATGATCCAATCGGCTGGCCCCGCCGGATCGGAAATTGTTGCGCAGCAACTGGATCATCAGTTCATAGCCGCTGGCGCGCAGGGCGCGAGGGTTCATCGGGGGCAAGCCCCAATTTTGTCCCTCTGGTGCAAACGCGTCCGGCGGGGCGCCGCAGTCAGCTCCGAGCGCCAGCACCGATTGATAGATCCAGGCTTCGGCCCCATTCCGATCGGCACCAAGAGCCACGTCATGATACAGCCCGATCGGCATCGCTAGTTGCTCGGCCGTCCGTCGGATCTCGTTCAGCTGTTCGCTCGCCACCCACTGAATGTATTGAAAGAATCGAATGCGCTTCCGGTGCCGTTTCGCATATTCACGAACCGGTTGGCCAGGCATCAGAAATTGTTTAGGCCAATCGTGCCAGGTGGCCGACTTGAATTGAATCAGCCGGCGTTCTTCCTCCAACGTCTGGAAGGTGGCATACACCTCGAGCGGCGTGCCCTCAGACTGGATAAACCGCTCCATGAGCCGGGCGCGCGCAGTTTTCGGTTGGAGATATGGCTCCTCTCCGCTATAGGCCTCTGTGAGGAATTTGCGATAGGCCAAATCGAGCATGGTGCGCTTGGCGGTTGCAATGGCGTCGTAGTCCACCTGCCGGCTCTCTCGCAGCGCCTGGAGCTTGGCTTGAAACTCGGGAGCAAGGAACTGTTGCTGCGCCTTCTCCGACCTATAAAATTCCGGCAGCCGCTCAAGATCGATATAGAGTTCATTGAGATACAGTCGGCTGTACGGCGCATAGGGGCTGATGTGATATGGCGCGGTATTCCGCAGTGCGTGCAGCGGATTGAGCCCGATGACTCCGGCGCCGAGCACCTTCCCGGCCCATTCCACAATCCGACCGAGATCGGTAAAGTCGCCGCACCCCCAATTACGATCAGAGGACAACGAATAGAGCTGCAAGGCTATTCCCCACAGCTTTTGGTTTGCTTCGAGCGACGGCGGAACATAGCATTGATGTGGCGCCACGATGACACGCATCGTCCCCACGACCCCCCCGACTAAGCCCTCGGCCCGTACCGTCAAATTGTAGTACCCGAGCGAGAGACCACGCGGGGCAGGTATCTCGACACGCACATGCCGTCGACCATTAAGAAAACGGACCTCCACAGCGGAAAGCCCAGGCCCTGCCTGCCCTTCCTGCGCCACTGCATTCGCTTCGTCGCGGATCTGCCACTCCACCGCGACGGACCCTTCTTTACCGTCCTCGAGCGCCAGATAACAGGACACAGAAGGTCCCGTCTCACCGTCACGCAGGATCCGCACCGGGTCGCAGGGGCGTTGCCACGGCGCCTCATCCCATTCTCGCAGTGCCTGTGTCAGCGATGCGGTCGAATCGACCGCAAAGCCCATGGCAGTCAGAATGGCGCGCCGGGTATCATCAGAGGTGAGGTGAAGATTACCTGCAATATCGTGATAGTCAGCCGCGATGCCGGCACGTTCAGCGAGTTTGGCAAGAAGCGTCTGCTCCGTCTGGTCCTGCATGAACGGGAGTCTGCGTGAAGACTGCTGGCATGTCAAGCTATCCTATTGTTCTTACAGACGAATTCTGTATAATCACCTTCTCGTGTCCACCGACATCAGCCACGTTCGACTCGGCACCAGCTCCTGGGCCTATGAAGGCTGGCAGGGGTTGGTCTACCAACGGACCTATCCGAAGAGCCGATTCAGCCAAGACACGCTGACAGAATACGCCGGCTACGAGATGGATGGCATTCCGCTCTTTCGCACCGTCGGCATCGACCATTCCTTCTATCGCCCGGCCAGCGCCGCGCAACTCGCGCACTATGCGAGGCAAGTCCCTGAAGATTTCCGCTTCTGTTCCAAGGTCTGGGAAGAGATCACCATCCCGGCCTATGCAAATCTTCCCCGCTACGGAGCCAAAGCCGGGAAGCCTAACCCACGATTTCTCGACACCGGCGCGTTTCGGGACTTGGTCTGGGCGCCGGCACAAGAGAGCTTGGGATCAAAACTTGGTCCGTTCATTTTTGAGTTTCAGCGTTGGGGCATGGAGCCTGCCGCCTTTCTTGAAGTGTTGGACCGATTTCTCGGCACATTGCCACCAGGACCACAGTACGCAACAGAAGTCCGCAATCCCTCAATTCTTGGATCGCGTTACCTGAACATCCTTCGCACACACCACGTCTCCCACGTGTACAACCATTGGACGGCCATGCCACCACTCTCCGGCCAACATCGCCTGCTCGAGCAGACATTTACCGCCTCCCATGTCGTTATCCGGCTCCTCACGCCGCTGGGACTCGCCTATGCGAAAGCCGTCGAACGATACGCACCCTACGACCGAATCATCGCCGCACAACCTCGCATGAGACAAGACACCACTGCGTTGGTTCAGCAGGTCGTGGCCCAGGGAAAGAGTGCGTACGTGCTCGTGAATAATCGAGCCGAGGGCTGTTCACCGCTAACGATCCAAGCCTTGGTATCCGGACTCAAGAGCTAACGACCCTCCCTTTGTGATCCATCCGCGGGCATGGATGTCCTCTAGTTCCGTCTGTCCCGACGGCCAAGAGATCCAGGAGATCCCATACGCCGTTTCGACGCCGGTCGGATCTTCATCATGATGAATCGGGGCGACTATTGGCAGTGCGGCTTCATGATCCTAAAGGGATCGCGAAACCAACTTCAGGGGCGAGGGTTACCGTCATTTCGTGATGCTGTCGTACTGCTCGAGCCGTTCATGGCCGACCGTGTCGGCGAACTTCACGACTGGGAGCCGATCAAGTTATTGACGGTTCAGGTCGGCCGGTTGCGCCAGTGGTATCGTCCTGGTCTCTTCTGCATCGGCAATGCGGCGCATACCATGTTGCCGGTCGGTGGTGTCGGGATCAACTTGGCCATCCAGGATGGGTCGCGACGGCGAATCTGCTGACGGCGCCGCTATGTGCGGGGCGCCTGACAACCCAGGATCTCCAACGTGTCCAGCAGCGGTGTGAGTGGCCGACCCGTATGACGCAACGAGTGCAGCTCGCGACTCAGAATTGTGCCATCAGACGCGTCCTCAAAGACTGGGACAGGTTCGCGATCCGGCTGATCGCATGGTTTCCATTCCTCCGCCGGATTCCCGCCCGGATGATCGGAATGGGCTTTCGCCCCGAACACGTGCAGACGCGAACCATAAAGACAGAGGATACGTCAGGTATGGGTAGAACCTGACGGGGACTCAGCGTTGCTGGTGTGCCTGACCTTGGCTGGTTTCGTGACGCAAACAATCAGACATTGACAGTCCTCTTTTCACCAAGTAGCCTGCTCCACGATCTTGCCCGCGACGCGTGTACAGCCCGGCATCCTACGCTCGAGAATCGTCCTCACCGGGGCTTCAGCACTAGTCGGATGGTTTGCGGATTCTCGTTGTCATACCACTGTGTGTTGGAAGCTGGCTGCATGTTGACGCTCTTTGCGATATCCCTCTTTTTGAGTGCGTTTCTCCTTTTCCTCGTACAACCCATGATCGCCAAAATGGTCCTCCCGCTGTTGGGCGGGACTCCTGCGGTATGGAATACCTGTATGCTGTTTTTCCAAGTGATGCTGTTGGCCGGGTACGGGTACGTGCATGCCCTTACCACCCGCGTCAGCATTCGTCGACAAGTGTTGGCCCACCTCATGCTTCTCTGCGCCCCTCTCGTGTTGTTACCGATCGGCGTGGCTTCTCATTGGATGGTCCTCGACCCTGATCATCCGATTTCCTGGCTGCTGGGGCTCTTAATCCTCTCGGTTGGTCTGCCGTTTTTTGTACTCTCGACAACGGCACCTCTCCTCCAAAAGTGGTTCTCGAGCTTGGAACATGCCTCAGCGAGAGATCCGTACTTTCTCTATGTAGCGAGCAACGCGGGCAGCATGCTCGCTCTGTTGGGCTATCCTGTGATGATCGAACCGTATTTTCCCTTGAAAAATGAACAGTGGTTTTCTCAGAGCTGGATGTGGAGTCTGGCTTACGCATGTCTGCTGATGTTGGTGTCGGTGTGTGGCTGGATTGTTCGACGGCCGTCCCCCCATGCAGTAGTTAAGGCCCGGCGGGATGTCGTTATTGGACAGACCGCCATCCTCTCTCCCCCTCCAAGTTCTTCTACCTATATACGCTGGGTTGCTCTGGCCTTTATCCCGTCCTCTCTTATGCTCGGCGCGACGGCCTATATCACGCTCAATATTGCGGCGATCCCTCTCCTATGGGTGATTCCGTTGGCGTTGTATCTCCTCAGTTTTATTCTCGTGTTTGCCAAGTGGCCGTCTGGGGTTCACCGGGCTATGGTCGTGACCATGCCGCTCGCGATTCTCCTGATCGTCTTGAGTCTGATGCCATCCGGGGTCACGGTGCGGTTTTGGATCATCATCCTGCTTCATCTCGCGACATTGTTTGTCGTGGCGCTGGTTTGCCACGGGGAACTGGCTCGTAGCCGACCGCCGATCACCCATCTGACGATGTTCTATCTGCTCATGTCCGTCGGTGGTGCCCTCGGCGGAATCTTCAACGGGCTCATCGCACCGGTGGTCTTTAACGGCCTCGTTGAATATCAACTTGTGCTTGTGCTGGCCGTGCTTATCCTGCCCCGTTTGAGGGAGAGTTCAGAGGTGCATGAGGGGCGATGGAACTGGGCTTACGTCTGGACCAACGGCGGGGTACTCCACGATGTGGCCTGGGCCTTCTTCCTGGGGCTTATCACCTTCGGGCTGGTGTGGCTTTCGACGTCGACCGGTCAGGGGCCGACTGTTCTTGCGAGCCTGTCTCCGTCGTTGTTCCAGGGCATTGACTCGGTGAGTCGACTGGTCGATGTCCCATCCAATCAGTTGGTGGCTCTGATGGCCAGCGTGCTCCCGCTCTTGCTTTGTTATGGGTGTGTCGCGCGCCCTCTTCGTCTTGGCTTCGGACTGGGAGCAATTCTGCTTGTCTCCAGTTATTCTGCTGCACTCCATGATGATGTCGTTCTGTACCAGGAGCGGACGTTCTTTGGCGTATTGAAAGTCGAGCGGAGTCAGGAGGAAAATTGGCATAAACTGCTGCATGGTGCGACGAGCCATGGCAAGCAAAGTTTAGATCCGAGTCGTCGGGACGAACCTCTGACCTACTATCATCGCGAAGGACCAATTGGGCAGGCGTTTGCAACATGGCAGGGTCCCTACGCCAAGACACAGATCGCGGTGATTGGTTTGGGAACCGGCTCGCTTGCCAGTTATATTCAACCTGGACAGTCTCTGACGTTCTACGAGATCGATCCGGCGGTGGTTCGGATCGCGCAGTCGCCGCGCTACTTTACCTACTATGAGGCGGGTCAACGGCGGGGAGGGGATCTCCGGGTTGTCCTTGGAGATGCCCGACTCAAACTGGGAGAAGCTCCGGATCATCGCTACGATCTCATCGTCCTCGACGCATTCAGTTCAGATGCAATTCCAGTCCATCTCATCACCCGTGAAGCGGTGGCAATGTATTTGCGCAAACTGACCGACGACGGGGTCGTGGCGTTGCACATTTCGAATCGGTATCTGGGATTGGAGCCGGTGCTGGGGAACTTGGCGAAGGATCTCTCTCTGGTAGGGCTCAAGCAATTTGATGATGAAGGTGACAAGCAATTTCCCGGCAAGTCCCCGTCAGATTGGGTGCTGCTCGCTCGTCGCAAGGAGACCTTCGGGAGCCTCGCGGACGACACACGGTGGACGCCGCTCAGGCAGGATCTCCGCGCGGGCGTGTGGACCGACGATTTTTCCAATGTGTTGAGCGTTTTCGACTGGACAAGCCATCACTAGCGGGACAGCGGAATTGGCTACAAAGGAGAGAAACGCCGGAAGGAGGCCGCACGGAGAATTTCCCGCGCGGCATTCGCGCCGGCTGCGCCCATGACTCCTCCGCCAGGATGGGCGGCCGCTCCGCAGAGGTAGAGCCCGCGGATCGGGGTATGATAATCGGCGAATCCCGGCACCGGCCGGCAGGCAAAGAGCTGATTCAGCGTCATCGCGCCTTGGAAAATATTTCCGCCTGTCAGATTAAACGTCCGTTCAAGATCGAGCGGCGTCAGGACTTGGCGGGCGAGCACGGCGCGCTGAAAGTTCGGCGCGTACTCGTTCAAGAGCGCAAAACAGCGATCGGCAAAACTCTCCCGTAGGTCGTCCCAGGTGGCTCCGCGCAGCCGGTAGGGTGCGTACTGCACAAAGATCGACATGAGGTGTTTGCCTGCTGGGGCCACGGTGGGATCGATGACCGAGGGAATGGTGCATTCCAGAATGGGGCGTTGCGATGGCTGCCCATACTTCGCATCGTCGAACGCACGTTCAATGTAATCCTGATCTGGGCTGATGTGGATGGTCCCGCGATGGTGCAGGCCAGGCTCCAGACCGGGGCAGGCGAGAAAGTTCGGCAATTCGCCCAGCGCCACATTGATTTTCAATGAGGCGCTTTCGTAGCTGATGCGACTGACGGCTTCAGCAAACTCTGGCGGAAGCTGCTTCGAGTCTAGCAAGTGGGTAAATGTCACCTGCGCATCCGCATTGCTGGCGATGACCGGTGCGTAACATTCCTCTCCGTTTGCGAGGGCGACGCCCTGGACGGTGCCATCTCTGACGAGGATTCTCGCGACCTCAGCCTCACAACGGATCTCGACCATGAGATCGCGAGCGGCGGCCGCCAACGATTGCGTGATCCCACCCATGCCGCCCTGTATATAGCCCCAGACGCCTCGTTTCCCATTTGTTTCTCCCATCATATGGTGGAAGAGGACGTACGCGGTTCCGGGAGTCGAGGGAGAGGCCATCGCCCCAATCACAGCATCGGTCGCGAGTGTGGCCTTGAGTGCCTCGGATTCAAACCAGCGATCGAGAATCTGGCGTGCCGGGGCGGTGAGGATCTCAAAGGTCTCGCTCATGGCCGGGCCTAGTGCTTGGAACGGTTTCCCCGCTCGATACAGGGTCCAGAGGTCTCGCAGGCCTGGTGTCACCAGATTCGGGGGGCTGATGGTCAGCAGAGGTTCGAGGACCGTCGCCATCCGTTCGAGCATGGCTTCATAGGCTGGATAGGCATTTGCATCCCGGAGACTAAACTTGCCAATTTGCTGATGATTCACGGTCGGATCAAGACCGAGCAATAGATGCCGGCCATCGGGGAAGGGCGTGAACGATGACGGATTGCGCTCCAGAATCTTCAGCCCGTATGACTCGAGGTGCAGATCCTGGATGATCTCCTTGCGTAAGAGGCTGTTCACATACGCGGCCGTGGACACCTTGAAGCCGGGGAACGTTTCCTCAGAGACGCAGGTGCCGCCGACGATATAGCGACGTTCCAGAACCAAGACTTTCCAGCCTGCCCGGGCGAGATAGCAAGCCGTGACGAGTCCATTGTGACCCGCGCCGATAATGATCGCGTGATAATTTGTGGCTCTCATGCCTGCTCCGGCAGGATGCTGAAAAAGTCGCTCTTCTCACCCGCCCGACCCCGGCGCGCTGAGACGCGCCTTTTCCCATGCGGCGTTCTCGACACCCGTGAAGCGTGAGAACCGGATGGTTGCTCTGGCTTGTTTGGTTTGTCTCGTTTATTTGGTTGAACCTGACTCACCGGTACACCAGAGAAACCAGATGAACCAGACAAACCACAAACGAAGCGGACGGGCTTTTGAGCATCCTGTACGCGGTTCTCCTGTTGTCAAAGACGTGCGGACCATCGAACTACTGTTCTGCCCAGTTTAGTTTTTCCGCAGCCTGCTAGAACCTTGGGCCTAGACTGACACCTTTTCTTTTCTTCGATCAGAATCGCGCGCTGCGCATTCTCAGCGTAAGAGAAGAGGGAGTCGGCGCAATCACCATTCAGTACCAAGCACTCAAGCGATTGGATTGGCTCGGCACCCACTACCAGGGTTACTGGGAGAGTCGGCAGACATCATGGGGGACTTCTACGACGACCAGGGCTCCCTGCTTCGAACCGATCGATTCCCGGCCCGCCGCACCCGCTGATCCACCGGCTCTCATGGCTGCGTACTTTGACGTCACGTGACAGGCCGACTGCTTGTTTAGGTTTATGTAATCCCAACATGAGAATGTCCAATTCTGCCAACGTAGAAATGTCCTCTGGTGTAGACTCACTGCCCTCACGGGGAGGGCAGCACGGTATGAGAGGAGACGGTGTGTATGAGTGTGCAGGAGTTGAGGCAGGCGCATGTGATCCGGCACGCGATGGGCAAGGCCCTGCGGCAGCGGGAGGCCGGCGAAGTGCTGGGGGTCACGACGCGCCAGGTGCGGCGGCTGTACGGGCAGCACTAGGGGGATTTCGGGCCGACGCTGGCGACGGAGAAGCTGGACGAGCGGCATGGGATCACGCTCAGTGCAGAGACCCTGTGGACCTCCACCCGCGTTACCGGCGCCGGCTTCCAGGCGCGGGCAAGCAGCGACTCTTTCGATCACCGTCTCGACGTCACGAGTGCTGACACGAACAACGCGCCGAACGCGGCATACCCGATCCCCACTCCCCACAACAACAAGCCACTGAGACTCAATCCTGCCGCGGCCTGAGAAGGACCACGGCCGCTGACACATTGTTCCATCTGCCTCGTCCCGTAGCGCGTCACCTCGCCATTGCCTCCTCTGCAACCGCATCGGACACGGTCACGCGGTGGTTTAAGGGTTGCACCGGTCGATTGTTTCCCTCGATGAGCGACGTGAACCTCCAGATCTGCGCTGCCGAGAGGTGGATGGGCGACTGCATCACGATCCACTTCACCCCCTCCGAACAAGGCGGGGTGGTCAGCGAACCGTCATAACGGTAGGTCCTGTGGCTGTGTGGAAGGAGATCGTCCACATTTACCTGGATATGCTCGTAGTGTGATTCCAGCCCCTTTTGCTTTGGAAGGTTCGACCAGATAGGGTCGAAGGCCGCATTGTGCGTGCCTTTTTCGATGAACACGCCGATGACCGCCAGGGCGCCTGACGGAGACTGGTGCACGAAATGCATCTCCATCGGGTAATGCTTGCCGTGGACAGTGTGCTCGCTCGGAGCATGGAAGTGGAACTGGATGAGCTCGAAGCTGGCGTCTCCAATGGTGAGGGTATCGCCCTCCGAATAGTTGACCTGGATGGTGTGGCCGTTGTTGATCTCGTCGGCTAAATGCTCGTGGTGTACGATCCGCAAGTTCGCCGGACTGAATTTCGCTCGGAGTTTCGGCAGCGACGCCGGAACAGTCCTTGAGATATCGATAGGCGACTGGCTATGGCCGTCTGCACAGAGCGAAAAATTCGGGTCGAGCTTAGCCCAGAACTGAGGGCCCTTTTCGCCTTCGTAGCTCCAGTGGGCCGCGTCGGAAGGAGGCGCCGCGGAACGGGTTTTTACTTGAGGGGCGGGGAGTTTGCCATCCTGTGCCCAAACCAGAGGACTCAGGAGCATCACCATCGTCAACACGACCATGCTTGCAATCGACTTCTTCACAACATGCCTCCTCATTATTATCAATTCCCGAGATTGACGAAATTACACCGAAGGGTGCTGATTCACGAATAGAGCCCTGTCGACGAACCCAC
>Ga0247727_10006142_pt1 | contig 23769 bp, 22 predicted proteins | sample WisWelCaveWW1625_FD_202498 | JGI IMG/M metagenome (GOLD analysis project Ga0247727, IMG submission 202498) | Biofilm microbial communities from Wishing Well Cave, Virginia, United States - WW16-25 | ecosystem: Environmental > Aquatic > Deep subsurface > Groundwater > Cave microbial mat | place... | reverse complement strand
TCAATAGCAAGATTCAAGCAATCAAGCAGATGGCCTGTGGCTTCCGTAACATCGAGCACTTTAAAACCGCCATCTACTTCCACTGCGGAGGACTTAATCTCTACCCATGCTAAACCCGGAAGACCCAAAATGAAATCTTCAAAGGAAACGCCCTCGATGGAAACGATTAAGCAACCTCAAGCCGTTCATCTTAAGTTGTTTGGCAAGGACGATTCGGATTTAGCAGTTCGATATGGATTGCCACAGGAGGTGAAATTTTGCTCCCGGTGCGTCATTTCGAATCAAAGACCCAATTCTGCCGTTGAATACTCTCATACCAAGACGAGCAGAAAAACGACGGTCTCGTTTAATCAGGACTCTATTTGTGATGCCTGTAAGCTTGCAGAGCAAAAAAAGAAAACGATTGACTGGAATGAGCGGGAACGCCAACTTCAAGAACTCTGCGATAAGCACCGTAGCGATGGGAGTCACTATGACTGTATCGTGCCGGGGTCGGGCGGGAAGGATAGTTTCTACGCCTCTCATATCCTGAAGACCCAGTATAGGATGCACCCGCTCACGGTGACGTGGGCGCCACACGTCTATACCGAATGGGGATGGAAAAATTTTCAGTCTTGGATTCATGCGGGTCTCGACAATTATTTAATGACGCCAAACGGCTTAGTGCATCGTTTACTCACACGCCTTGCCGTGGAAAATTTGTTTCATCCTTTTCAAGCGTTTATGTTTGGTCAGAAAGCATTGGCGCCAAAGATGGCGTTGTTGTTTAATGTCCCGCTGGTCTTTTACGGCGAAAATGAAGCGGAATATGGGAACCCCCTGTCGGACGCTTCAAGTGCACAGCGCGATTGGTCTTATTTTGCAATGGAAGATAAGAGCAAGATTTATTTAGGGGGAATCTCAATTGCAGATTTAAAAAATTATTTTGGTCTTGAAAACTGCGATTTGATACCCTATTTGCCGGCTAATCCGGAAGCGATTAAGAAAAAAGAGGTCGAAGTCCACTATCTCGGATATTACCTGAAATGGCATCCACAAAGCTGTTATTACTATGCTGTTGAACAAGGCGGATTTCAGGCTTCTCCGGAGCGTACGCCCGGCACCTATAGTAAGTACAACAGCATTGATGACCGGATCGATGACTTCCATTACTACACAACCGGCGTAAAATTTGGGCTGGGGCGCGCGTCGTATGATGCCGCCCAGGAAATCCGTTCAGGTGATATTACACGCGAGGAGGGTGTTGCGTTGGTTAAACGTTTTGATCATGAATTCCCAGAACGTTTTGCCGATGAGATTTTCCGTTACTTGAGTATTGACCCAAAAGTGTTTCCGGTGGCCTCGAAAATGTTTGAACAGCCGATCATGGGTCGTGATTATTTTATGCGTTTAGCCGATACGTTTCGTTCTCCGCATTTATGGAAATTTGCAGCCGGTCAGTGGAAATTGCGCCACGCAGTTTGGCATGGCGTGTAAGGAAATCTTCGATGGGCAATGTCCGGATCATTCCACGACTCGATATTAAAGGGCCAAATCTTATTAAGGGGATTCACCTGGAAGGCTTGCGTGTGATCGGTGACCCTCAAGTCTATGCAAGTCAATATTATAAGGACGGCGCCGACGAGTTGCTTTATATGGATATTGTGGCCAGTCTTTACGGGCGCAATAACTTGAGTGATATCGTCAAACATACGGTGCGTAACGTATTTATTCCAATTACGGTTGGAGGGGGAGTCCGTTCCGTGGAGGATGTGCGGCATCTTCTCCGTTCTGGAGCAGACAAAGTCGCCATTAATACGGCTGCGGTCAATCGACCCGAGCTCATTCGGGAAGTTTCTCAACAATTTGGTTCCCAGTGCATGGTGCTATCGATTGAAGCAAAAACAGTGGGTCCTGGTAAATGGGAAGCCTATACCAATAATGGTCGGGAGCGAACGGGATTAGATATCCTAGATTGGGTCAAGCGCGGTGTGGATTTGGGGGCCGGCGAGATATTATTAACTTCAGTGGATTACGAAGGAACGCGGAAAGGGTTTGATATCGCGTTAGTCAGCGCAGTTACGAAAACGGTTTCAGTCCCCGTGATCGCCAGTGGGGGTATGGGTAGCGTCCAAGATATGGTGGATGTGGTCAGAGAGGGAGGAAGCGATGCGGTGGCCATGGCTGATCTTCTGCACTATAGGAAAATGACGGTGCAAACGATCCGAAAGGGAGCTTTCGATGCAAATCTCCATGTAAGATGCGTATGAGCAATCCGGTAACCATCATCGATTATGGCATCGGAAATATGCTGAGTGTTGTTCGGGCCTTTGAATATTGCGGCGCTTATGTGACTGTTTCAGAATCACTCGATTCCGTGAATGAAGTGGAGCGGTTAGTCCTGCCGGGAGTCGGGGCCTTTGCCAACGGCATGGCGGAACTCTCTGCCCGCAATCTGGTAGAGCCGATTCAAGCATTTGCCGCAACCGGGAAACCTTTTCTCGGTATCTGTTTGGGAATGCAGATGATGCTCGATACCAGCGAAGAGTTCGGTCAGTCAACCGGGCTTGGCCTAATTCCAGGCCAAGTAGTTGCCATTCCTTCGTACGGGATAGACGGTATCCCCCATAAAATTCCTCATATCGGATGGAATGAATTGTTACGGCCCGTCCACCCCGGTGACTGGAAAGGGAGTATCCTAACCCAACTGTCTTATGGAACACCGGTCTATTTTGTACATTCATTTATGGCAGTGCCGGAGAATGGGGATCACCGTCTGGCCGATTGTCATTATGATGGTCAGGCGATTTGCGCCGCAATCCGGCGCGATAATATTTATGGGTGTCAATTTCATCCGGAAAAGAGTGGCGAGGCAGGCCTCGCCATCGTTCGCGAATTTCTCCGTCTGTAGCACAGGCGTGGCTTAATATAAACCCCTATAGACAATGGGGGGTACATTAGCGTTAGCCGTCATATCGGAAGCGCAAAAGGAGAGTGATTATGAACAAGCGAAAGTGTTCAATGTTGTTCCTGGGGAAGAAAAAGGATGAACACGTAGAGAAGGCACTGGAGTTCTTTCATCTGCATTTCTCTGATGTTACTGCTTGTCTTGGCAAGTGGGGCGACCCTTTACCAGAAGATATTAGGTGGTGGGAAGGGGAGTATATTATCAGTTACTTGTCTCGGTGGGTTGTTCCTGAATACCTACTGCAAAAGGCAAAAGTCGCCGCCATGAATTTTCATCCAGCGTCCCCCGACTATCCTGGCATTGGGTGCAACAACTTTGCTCTATACGAAGAAGCAAAGGAATGTGGTGTCACCTGCCATCATATGGCTTCTTGTGTTGACACAGGAGCGATTATTGCCGTAAAGCGGTTTCCTGTATTGCCAACAGACAATGTTGCCACTCTCCTTTTAAGAACATACGATTACCAACTCGTTCTGTTCTATGAGATTGTGAGCCTTATCCTCGAAGGAAAAGAACTTCCAGTATCGGAAGAATGGTGGACAAGGAAGCCATTCAGCAGAAAAGAGTTCAACGAGTTGGGGCGAATAACGCCCGATATGACTAAAGAAGAAATTGCCAAAAGGATAAGAGCCACTACTTTCGGTGTATGGAAGCCAACCATTGAATTACAAGGACTTGTCTTTGAGTTGAAGACAGAGCAAGACGGCTAATGGTCGGATTGCACACTGATTAGTCAATAAAAATGATGGCTATTATTCCCGCCCGCGCGGGGTCCAAGAGGCTTCCTGGGAAAAACCTAAAACCCTTAGGAGGTGTCCCGCTTATTGCCTGGAGTATTAGGGTAGCCTTGGCAGCCGGCTGTTTTTCACGCGTGATTGTCTCAACAGATGATCGTACAATCGAAGCGGTAGCCAAACAGTTTGGGGCTGAAGTCCCATGGTTACGCCCTCCCGCATTAGCAACGGACAAAGCCGCCATGATCGATGTTGTCTTGGAGATATTGGAAAAGCTGGAAAGAGATCAGACATCACTGCCCGATAGGATCATGTTGCTTCAGCCTACTTCACCCTTTCGTTCAATTGAAAGCATTCATCGTGCCGCAGCGCTTTTTCAGGAAGCAAAGGAAGAAAGTGTGGTTTCTGTGAACATGGCCTCCACGCATCCTTACTGGTGTCGCTCTGTCGATGATAATGGAGAATTGAAACCGTTCCTTCCTGACGTTGACGCTCCGGTCTATGCCCAGGCATTACCCCCCGTATATGAACTTAACGGTTTAATCTATCTTGCATCGGTCCAAACCTTGCAAACCGATAAAAGCTTTTACAGCCCACATACACGGGCATTGATTATTCAGGATGAGGAAGAGGGAATCGATATTGATACAGAACTGGACTGGAGAGTTGCCAACGCCATTTTAGATAAACGTCTGGGAAAGAATCTATCATGAGTTGTTTTGTTATTGCTGAAGCCGGTGTTAATCATAATGGTTCAGAAGCGGTGGCGATGCAATTGATCGATGTTGCCGCCGCCGCAGGAGCCGATGCGGTCAAGTTCCAGACATTTCGGGCAGAGACGCTCGTATTGCCAGGCGCTGAAAAGGCCGACTATCAACGTCAGCAGACCGGTGCAGGAGACCAATTCTCAATGTTGAAAGCCCTTGAGCTGACTGAAGCGATCTATGCGCGTTTACTAGAACGGTGCCATGAACGAAAGATCCAGTTTATGTCAACGCCTTTTGATCGGGAAGCTGTGGACTTCCTTGTGGGGTTGGGAATGTCGCGGATTAAAGTTCCTTCCGGGGAACTGACGAACTTGCCCTTTCTTGCCTATCTTGCGGAAAAGAACCTTCCTCTCATCGTCTCGACAGGAATGGCCACGCTGGAAGAAGTGGGGGAAGCGGTTACGGTTATCCGGTCTGTTCGGAAAGAACAGGATTACATGGCTCCGTTGGAGGAAATGCTAACCCTCTTGCACTGCACATCGAGCTACCCGACTGCATTGGAAGATGTGAATCTGATGGCCATACAGACGTTGCGTGATACCTTCGGATTACCCGTCGGATATTCTGATCATACCCCCGGAATCCTTATTTCTGTTGCAGCGGTTGCAATGGGAGCCACGGTCATTGAAAAACACTTTACCCTAGATCGGAATCTGCCTGGACCTGATCATAAGGCATCGCTTGAGCCGGATAAACTGACACGAATGATTGCGGATATCCGCGTGGTGGAACGTAGCCTTGGCACAGGAGAGAAAGCGCCTCGCCCCGGAGAGTTAGCCGTTCGGGATCTGGTGCGCCGCAGTGTAACGCTCATCCGATCCCTCAAGGCAGGGGAGCTGATTCACGAGCAGGATTTAGTCCTGTTAAGACCCGGAGTTGGGATTGCGCCACGAGAGATGCATCAGATCATTGGAAAACGGGTCAAGGCGGATCAACCGGCGGGGAAAACGCTAACATGGTCGGACATCTTCGCATGAGGCGGGTTTGCTATGTGTCGGGGACTCGCGCCGATTTTGGGCTGATGGCGCAAACACTGTGTCTGGTAGCGCAGCATGATGAGATCGATCTATCGGTATGCGTGACCGGCATGCACCTTTCTTCAACCTTTGGTCATACGATCGATGAAATTGAAGCCAGTGGAATACGTATCTGCGCGCGCGTGCCGGTAGATATGGAGAGATCTTCTGGCTCTGCCATGGCCAAAGCGCTGGGAGGTGAATTGATTGGCATGACAGAAGTATTTGAGTGCGAACGGCCCGATCTAGTCATGGTACTGGGTGATCGGGGCGAGATGTTAGCGGCAGCATTGGCTGCAATTCATTTGAATATTCCGATCGTTCATCTCCACGGGGGAGAACGTTCAGGAACCGTTGATGAGCCCGTGCGCCATGCCCTATCAAAGTTATCGCATTATCACTTTGTCGCAACAGAAGGCGCTCGGGAACGATTAATCCGTATGGGCGAAGATCCGGACCATATTTTTGTAACCGGAGCGCCAGGTCTTGATCGGCTCGTTGTAATGGCAAAAGGTTCTCGGGAAGAGCTTTGCGCCATGACTGATTTTAATCCAAAACGACCCATCGCTCTGGTTGTTTTTCATCCCGTGTTGCAGGAATCGGAAGATGCGGGACGGCAGACACAGGCGATCATGGCGGCTCTCCTCGCGTGTAAGCTACAAGCCCTTTGCCTGATGCCAAATGCCGATGCGGGTGGATCTCTCATTCGTCAGACATTGGAGGGGTATCGAACACGCCCTGATCTCCGTCTGGTGACACACCTTCCGCGTCGAGATTTCGTGTCGTGGATGGCCGTTTCTGATATTATGGTTGGTAATTCCAGCAGTGGCATTATTGAAGCGGCAAGCTTTGGACTACCGGTTGTAAATATCGGAAATCGTCAGAAGGATCGGGAGCGTAGTGGGAATACCATTGATGTTCCTGCTGAAACGGAAGCGATTCGTCGGGGAATGCTATGCGCCTTGGAGGGCCCGCGAGGACCCTGGATTAATGTCTATGGCCATGGGCAGGCGGGAGAGAGAATTGTGGAGTTGCTAACGACCTTGCCCCTGACACCACAATTGATGTTGAAGTCGAATGGCTACTAAAAAGCTATTATTAATCGGAGCGGGCGGGCATGCCAAGGTTGTATACGATGCGCTAAGACGCGGGTCCGACGCTTTTGATCTTGAGGTTCGTGATGATAACCCGGCGTTCAATGGTCAGCAATTTTTTGATTCTACGATCATCACTCCCGTCGGGAACTTCCTGGCATTGTCGACATCCATTCATATTGCCATTGGGAATAATCGTGTCCGCGCTAAATTTGGTCGAGAGTTACAGAAGATGGGCAAATCATTCTGCTCGATTATCCATCCGATGGCCATTCTCTCTCCCGATACGGATATTGGGGAAGGGGGGTTTGCATCTGCAGGAACCATTCTTGGGCCGATGGCCAGAATTGGCATTTGTGTTATCATGAATCATGGCGCAATCATTGATCATGATTGTCAAATTGGAGATTGGGTGCACATTGCCCCAAATGCGACACTGGGGGGAGGGGTTCGTATTGGAGAAGGAAGCTTAATTGGTGCGGGCGCGGTCATCCTGCCTGGGTTATCCATTGGCGCTTGGTCCATCATTGGGGCCGGGGCGGTTGTCATCAACAATGTTCAGTCGGGAGAAACTGTTGTGGGATCCCCGGCGAGAGTCATTCAAAAATAATGAAGGATTTTAAATATCTGATTGTCGATACGTCAGTCTCTCTCCGTCAAGCCCTTCAGCGCCTGGACGATACCGGGCAGGGGTTGTTATTACTGGTCGATCATGCGGGGCGGTTGATACGAACCATCACGGATGGGGATATTCGCCGGCTATTGCTTGAAGGTCTCTCGCTTGAAGACTCTCTGTCCAAACTGCCCCCGTTATCACCCCAAACAATTACGCAATCAACAAGCTCTGTTTCCGCGTTAGCCCTTATGAATGAGGTTGATATTAATCATTTGCCGATCGTTGATTTCGAGGGTCGGCCCATTTCGTTGCTGTTACGACGGGATATCGATCGCCAGATTCTTTTATCGTCGCCCCATCTGGGCGGGCAAGAAATGGAATTTGTGGAAGAGGCCTTTCGTACAAACTGGATCGCACCTTTAGGACCCAATGTTGATGCTTTTGAGCGCGAATTAGCGGAATATGTTGGCATCCAACATGCCGCTGCGGTCAGTTCAGGGACGGCCGCGATTCATCTGGCATTGCGGCTTCTTGGGGTGAAAGCCGGTGATATCGTATTCTGTTCAACCTTAACATTTGTGGCCAGTGCAAACCCTATTTTGTATCTCGGTGCATCCCCTGTCTTCATTGATTCTGAACCTGAAACATGGAATATGTCGTATCAGGCGTTGTTGCGTGCGTTTGCGGAGGCCGAGGCAAAACAGGCTTTGCCGAAGGCGGTTATTGTTGTAAACTTATATGGTCAAAGTACCAACATCGATCCAATCCTCGAAATCTGCAACCATTATCATGTCCCCGTCATTGAAGATGCCGCCGAATCTCTAGGTGCAACCTATAAAGGCCATCATAGTGGTACGTTGGGAAAGCTCGGTATTTACTCCTTCAATGGAAACAAAATCATCACTACGTCTGGAGGCGGAATGCTGGTCTCAAACGATGGGACTTTGATCGAAAAGGCTAAATTCTTATCAACACAGGCAAAGGATCCCGCGCCTCATTATCAGCATAGCGAAATGGGATACAACTATCGTATGAGTAATGTCCTTGCGGGAATAGGTCGTGGACAACTGAGAGTATTGGAAAATCGTGTGGAGGCGCGGCAGGTGATTTTTCAACGTTATCGAGATGGATTGGCATCTATCTCGGCGCTTCGCTGGATGCCGGAGTCATCCTACGGACGTTGCACCCATTGGTTAACAGCCGTTACAATCGATCCCCAAAAAACGCGATTAACACCCGCTGATTTGATCATTGCGCTTGCGCTTGAAAACATTGAAGCGCGTCACATTTGGAAACCTCTGCATTTGCAGCCTTTATTTTCAAATTGTGCGTATTATACCGATGGCAGTATGGACAGTGTTTCGGATAAGTTATTTGCCCAGAGCCTTTGTTTACCCTCTGGATCAAATCTGTCACTGAATCAACAAAATCGGATCATAGCAGTGATCGTTTCGTTATTTTCTGTTAGCTAGATTTTTTATACGTATGCATCCATTGAATCCATTGTGACCGAATTTATGGTACGGCTGCTCAAGGGAGGAGTGCGAGCCGTGCAACTCAACGTCAAAACCTGCCCTCGATCAGATGATTCACGATTTGGTAGTGCTTTTAAAGCCAACCTGCGGATTGTGAAGGCCATGTTGCATGGATTGTTTTTCGTGCCGACGGCAAAAAAGAAACGAAGCGTTGTCTTGCATTTGCAAAATGCTTTTGAGCAAATAAGCCATCTATCGCCAGCGTCGTACAAGCTTGCTATTTACGCAGCCGCTTATGGACTTGCAGCCATTGCTCATAAAGGCTTTGGTGTTTTGTTGTTCTTCGGGTTAGCTCACGGTTTACCTTCGAGCGAATATGCGCGATTCGGTTTGCTCTATGCCTTGCAAACCGGTTTAATTACCATTGCCACGGCGGGTATAGTGGAAGTGGTGATTGGGCAGCATGCAATGCAGGTTAATCAAGGAGAAGGGAGGCCCCTATACGAGGTGGGGAACGGTCTCTTTGTATGGCTATTGCCACTTGCAACCTTGGTGGGGGTGGGTATCTATTCAGGTTTTTTGCTGGATTATGCCACAGTCTGGGATTTTCTCCTGATATTGACTGGAGCAGGCCTGCTCGCTTTTTTCATGCTCCAGGCCACGTTTTTTAGACTGGAGGAGGCACATCGTCCGTCGCTGCTCCTCAGCTTTGTCCCCCCCGTCATGGGTTTGGCCTTGGCTTACGGGGTGTTTCTCGTTTGGGGAACGTTAACATCATTTTTTGGTGGTATGGCGGTGGCTCTGCTGGTCATGTTTGGAATGCTGCACTGGCAGGGTTTGATTCACGTTAGGGCGAACTTACGTGTCAGTAATCTTGTGTTTGTACGCCAGGAGCTGCCGCCCTACATTTTGATTGGATTGCTGTTATGGGTGACGGGTTATGGCAGCACATATTTGGTGGAATCTTTTTTTAACTTGGCATATGTTGCCAAGTTCACGTTTGCGTACACGCTGTCTTCGGCGTTGCAGCTCGTGGCTACAGCGCTCAATCAGGTCTGGAGCCCACGTTTTTTCCGTCTGATCAATGCACAGCCGGCAGATCAACTGGAACGTCGTAACGTGCTCTTCTATGGTTGGATGGGTGTCGTGATGGGTGTCGTTGGGGGGGGCTTGCTAATACTCCTGCGACCAGCAATTGATCTGTTTGGTGGTCAGTTGCGTAGCTACCGCGATATCACGCACGGTCTAGACTGGCTGTTTGCGGGCTATATCGTTTCGATTCCGTGGTGGCATGCACAGAATTATTTCTACGCGCATAAAGAGGGGGGGGCGCTGCTAAAGCGGGTCAGCATGGCGACGGGACTTGGACTGTTTGCTTGGGTAGGGCTGATGTTAGTCCTGCAGGAGGCGGGCATCTATCTCGGCTTTTGCGGTCTGATGCTGATCCGTTCACTGGCTGTTTTCGAATACGCCCACAAACGCTGGGGGATACGACTGGCATGGCACGGGCCAGCACTTGGAGGGGGGCTATTACTGGCGGGACGATTAATCGGAGACCGACTCGGCTAAGCGCTTTTTAAAAAATCAGAGATTTACATATTCTGAATGCTCATGTATCGATGGGGCTTCGCCTTGGAAAATATTAGGATATGGATTTTCGTATCGTTCTGAAGATTGTACGTGATTGCATCCGCTGGGATCGGGTGACATACCCGCACGCGGATGTGCTGACGGTTGCCCATGACAATGACCGCAGTCTGCTGCACGAGGGACGATGGTATTCCCCCTTGATTGACACATTAGAGGATGATATGCGCCAGCGGGGGCTGACGTGCATCAGCGTAGCGCGCATCATTTCACGGATTAAAGGGGCCCTCTCCTATGGAAAGGCTTTCTCGCCGGAGGGGGCGTTCGCACGCGCCTTGGTTGCCAAACGACTCAAGGGTCTTCTGTGGAGACGGTGTTATCCATACTCGCATATGGAGGAGAATATCTGGGGACGTATTCTCGATGTTTCTGGCGTGCGCCGGGTGATTGCCATTCAACCCTCGCGCGAGTTATGCGTAGCATGCCGACAGCGTGGGATATGGGTGGCTGATATCCAACATGGTGTCATCGGAGACAGCCACACATGGTATGGGGAGAGCTTCCGCGGCGATGACAGGGTAGACTATCTTCCCCATGCTTTTTTGTGTTGGGATCATGGCAGCAAGCAGGTGATTGCCCGCTGGGCCCAGGCAAAGGGGGTGGAAACAATTGTTACAGGCAATCGCTGGGTGGCCCGTTTTTTGGAACCACGCCTGGAGGACACACTCGTTTCGGAACTCATGGAAACGTACCGGGCGTGCAACATCAATCCAGAGGGCAAGCCGACCATTCTTGTAGCCTTGTCATGGGGAGCGGTTCATATACCCAATGGATTTATGGTGGACAGCTTGCGCGATGTTATCCGACAGACGAGCGATCGTTATTACTGGTTCGTGCGGTTACATCCCAATCAACTCAATGGGTTTGCTACTCATGAGGGCCCCAAGTTCCGTCGGTACTTCGAGGAGAACCTTAAGGGGCATATCGAGTGGGAATATGCGACTCGGCTGCCCCTCCCTCTCGTTCTAAGCCAAGTGGATCTTGTCATTTCGTGGAACAGTTCAGTGTCAGTTGAGGCTGCACAAATGGGACGGCCCACGTGTTTACTGGATCCGCGGTTGCAGCCGGGTGGGGACTGGCAGGATTTATACGAATATTATAAAAACTTAGGCATGATTCATTTGATCCAGCCAACCTATGCAGCGATCTTTGAGGCGATTGAAAAATTTGGGAACAAGAAGAAATCAGCGGAGAATTTTCAACCGTATAACGCCGAGTACGAGAAACTATTACAGTTTCTGGCTAAGGATGACACACCGTAATGTGGAGGCCTGCTATTCCCACGACATCTCCTTTGACGGGCCGTGTTTCTGGCGTATGGGAGGTGTCGCTGTACATGGTGACATTAGTCATCGCTTTTGCCAGCGCAGTACTATGGTTTCAGATCTTTCCGTTAATCCTCGCATCTGGGCGCATTGTGATCGGCCGAGGGCGCTTTCCAAATGTTGGCTCGGCAAAAATGTGGAGTATGGTTCTACTGACGAGTATGCTGTTCGCGCTACCCATCGTAATATGGGATAATCCATCACGTTTGTACTACCTTGCCCTCGAGTGCTTGATGCTGTTGTCGGCGCTCCTGATTACGAGAAATTCCGCTGCTTATTTGAAAGCAATAAAAATTACGTTATTATTGATGCAATCAATTATTTTGATATTCCTAATACGTGAGGGGCTCGATGATTTCCCGCTGGATCGCTTTATCCCTAACGCCAGTAACAATGGGGTAACGTCCTATTTAATTCTCTTGCAAGTGAGTTACTGCCTTGTTCTCTACGCAATTGAGCAGCGAATCGCATTTTTCACCGCAGGGATAACCTTGGGTATTACAATCGTCGGTGGTGGGCGGGGATCTATATCGGCAGCACTGGCGTTACTCTTGGTGAATTTTGTATTTTTCTCTGCTAACTACCGCGTAAAATTTAGGTTCTTGAAATGGGTGTTGGTTGTTGTTGTTTGTTCAGGAGTAATTGTTTATATGGTTCCAATTCTAGATTTCTTCACGGAGAACACGAAGTTCGGATTGGCAATTGATGATGCCCACCGAATTGCAATGATTGATGACTACCTTTCGAAAATTGACGGATTCTCATTAGTCTTTGGGGCCGACTACAATTGGACTGTGATTGAGACTGATTATAATGGCAACCCCCACAATTCCTACATTAGAGCGCACCATATGTTTGGCCTATTTTATTTGCTTGCAGTGCTAGCGCTACCCATTGCCATTGGACTCAAGAATTCCAGACCAGAAATCGCACTCTACGCACTCCTAATGAATTTAATTATTTTGTTCCGCGCATTCACAGAGCCGATATTATTCCCGACATTACTAGATTTATTCTACTTTTCTTCTTCTTTCATCTTAATGAATCTCTCTGCCCAGCCGAGGGACACGATACGTGTTACGAAATAACAACTTCAACATGATCCGTTTAATGGCTGCAACGCAGGTACTGATTGTACATGGACTGAACCATCTTCACTTTCAGGGTAAATGGGTTGAGTTGATAAAAATATTCCCGGGTGTGCCGACTTTTTTTTTCGTGAGTGGAGTTTTGATTTTTGCTTCTTACGACCGTATCTTGGCCCAAGGGGGGGGGCTCAAAAAATTCTGGGTGCATCGCGTATTGCGAATCTATCCCGCACTGTGGGTTTGTATTGTTACCTCGATTGTACTCGTATACTCAGCCGGCTATTTCCACGGACAGAATATCTCGCCGCTACGCTTTATCGTGTGGCTGGTGGGTCAAGCGAGCTTCGTTCAATTTTATAACCCTGAATTTATGCGCGGTTTTGGTGTGGGTGTGCTCAACGGTGTCCTATGGACAATATCTGTGGAATTACAGTTCTATGTGTTGACCCCGATTCTTTATTTGATTTTGAAACGCAATATGTGTCTTTTTGCTTTTCTACTCGGTTTTTCAGTGCTGGCCAATTTGTATTTACGTCTGTTCTATGATTGGTCGAATATGTGGACTAAACTAATGTCCGTTTCATGCCTGCCTTGGATTTACATGTTCATGGTGGGAGGCTTGGCCCACGTTCACCGAGAGCAATTCAAGCTTAGGGTTCAAAAGGTTGGGCCAATCGGTATGCTTAGCTTATATGTGATATCGATGCAGTTCATAGGCTCGTACAGGGAGAACGCCCAAAACTCTATTAACCCTGTGTCCTTCGTAATTCTGACAGGGTTGATTTTATGGCTGGCTAAAGCAAAAATACCTCTACCAGAATGGGTAATGCAACTTATTCATAAAAATGACATTTCCTATGGAATCTACCTTTACCATATGCCAATTGTGAATCTTGTTATTTATACAGGCTTATTTCACAGTGCAGGCTTTGTACAATTAATCTTCGTCCTTTTAGTTCCGTTCTTTTGTGCACTCGCCTCGTGGTTTTTAATCGAAAGGCCCTCTCTTTGCTTGAAAACAAAATTTTGATTGATCTGAAAAAATGTTGAAATATCAAATCTGCACAAATTGCGTGATGGACACGACCGACCCAAAAATTACGTTTGATGATAAAGGGGTCTGCGACCATTGCCGACGATTTTATTCCGGCGTACTTCCCAACTGGCATATCGATGAAAGAGGCTGGACGACCCTTCAGGCAATCGTTGAGCAGATTAAAAAGGAAGGGGCCGGTAAGCACTTTGACTGTGTGCTCGGAATGAGTGGGGGTGTTGATAGTTCCTACTTAACGTACATTGCCAAGGAAGAACTTGGGCTTCGACCTCTGGTTTTTCATGTGGATGCCGGCTGGAATTCTCAAATCGCAGTCAATAATATCGAGAAATTAGTGGAGAAATTGGGGCTGGATTTATATACCGAGGTGATTGATTGGGAAGAGATGCGCGACCTCCAGCTTGCCTTTTTCAAATCTGGTGTTTCCCATATTGATCTGCCTCAAGATCACGCATTTTTTGCCACGATGTATAATTTTGCAGAGAAATATCATATCAAGCACATCTTGACCGGAGCCAATATTTCAACCGAATGTGTGCGAAACCCACTCGACTGGCTTTATTATGGGACCGACACAAGACAAATACGGGATATTCATAGACAATTTGGGCAACGCCCGCTTGTCCATTTTCCGTTAAGCAATATTCTTAGACATAAGATCTACTTGCGGTATCTGAAAGGGATTCAGGTTGTCACGCCTTTGAACTATGTTCCGTATAATAAAGAACAAGCAATGAATTTACTGGTCGAAAAATTTGGATGGCAGAAATATCCTCAAAAACATTTTGAATCCAGATTTACAAGGTTTTATGAAGGCTACTGGCTTCCGAAAAGATTTGATTATGATACCAGAAAGGTTCAGTTTTCAAGCTTGATTTTAACCCAGCAAATGACGAGAGAAGAAGCATTGGAAAAACTGTCGCACCTGCCCTATGATGAAAATATGATCGCGCAGGATTTTGAATATATAGCCACCAAACTTGGCATCTCCGTCAAAGAACTGGAAGGTTATCGGGACGCGCCAAAGAAATTCGTTAAAGATTATAAGTCACAAACGCGTTTGTTTCAGATTGGTTCTACAATAATGACCGCGTTGCGTCTCGATGAACGAATGGCGAAGCGATGATCGCAATCATTCATTATGGTTCCGGAAATATTCAAGCGATTGGGAATATCTATCACCGATTAAATGTCCCCTTTGTGATTGCTGCGCGGCCAGAAGATTTAGAGAAGGCCACTAAAATCATTCTGCCGGGTGTGGGCGCATTTGATCAAGCGATTCGTGAACTTGAAAAATCCGGCTTGCGTGAAGCGCTTAATAAACATGTTTTGCATAATAAGAAGCCTTTGTTGGGCATTTGTGTTGGGATGCAATTGCTGGCGAACTCCAGCGAAGAAGGGGTTTTGAAAGGTTTAGGATGGATTGATGGATCGGTCAGAAGATTTGATCATGCGCGATTTATTCAGGCGACACATCTTCCACATATGGGATGGAATGATGTTGAGCCGGGCAAAGACAATCCATTATTTAATGATGTAGGATCGGGTGCACGATATTACTTTCTTCATTCCTATTATTTTTCCTGTTGCCGACGCGAGGACATCCTGGCCACGACGGATTACGGTGGCACGTTCGCTTCCGCCGTGAATTCTGAAAACATTTATGGTGTTCAATTTCATCCAGAGAAAAGTCATCAGGCAGGCATCCAACTCCTTAAAAAATTTTCAAATCTGTAAGCAAGACCATGTTGCGACCCCGAGTTACCCCTTGTTTATTGGTACAAAATAAGGGACTTGTAAAAACGGTCAATTTTTCACGGCCCAAGTATGTGGGCGATCCCATTAACGCAGTTAAGATTTTTAATGAAAAGGAAGTAGATGAACTGGTGGTTTTCGATATTGACGCGACGTCAAAAAAATGTGAACCAGACTATCAAATGATTCAAAATCTTGCTTCAGAGTGCCGGATGCCTTTTTGTTATGGCGGCGGTGTAAAAACGGTTGAGCAGGTAAAGAAGATTATTAAACTGGGTGTTGAAAAGGTTGCCATGAGCTCGGCGGCCTTGGAAAATCCCGCGCTGGTTTCTATGATTGCGGAACAGGTTGGAAGTCAGAGTGTGGTTGTGGTATTGGATGCCAAGAAAAATCTGAAGAACGGAAACTACGAATTGTGGACCCATAATGGGGGAAAAAATACCGAAAAAGACCCTGTTCAATTTGCGCAAGAGTTGGAAGCGCGTGGCGCGGGGGAAATCATTTTAAATTCAATTGATCAGGACGGCGTGATGAAGGGGTATGATCTTGTCTTGATCGATCAAGTGAGACAGGCCATAACACTGCCGTTGACAGTTCTGGGTGGCGCCGGATCACTGAAACATATCGAAGAAGTGATTTGCAAGTATGGTATCATTGGTGTTGCCGCAGGGAGTCTCTTTGTATTTAAAGGGATCTATCGAGCAGTGCTCATTAATTATCCAAGTCGCTTTGAAAAAGATATGCTACTGAATAATACGTACATGTTGAACGAGAGAAAATGAAACAAATCCTTCAAAATATGAGAACGGGTGTCACGGAAATTGCGGAAGTCCCGTGTCCCGCCGTTCAGCGAGGATATTCGTTAATTCGCACCTCCAGGACGCTGATCTCCGCCGGCACCGAGCGGATGCTGGTCGAGTTCGGAAAGGCAGGGTGGGTGGAAAAAGCCCGCCAGCAGCCCGATAAGGTGCGCATGGTCCTGGACAAGATCAAAACCGATGGGTTAATGCCGACGGTGGACGCCGTGTTCAATAAACTCGATCAACCGTTGGGACTTGGATACTCCAACGTCGGGAAGGTCATCAGCAACCAAGGGTTAGGGGACCGTTCCTTTAAAGAAGGGGATCGGGTGGTCTCCAATGGCAAACATGCGGAGGTTGTGAGTGTGCCGATCAATTTGTGCGCAAAGGTGCCGGACTCCGTCTCGGATGATGAGGCCGGGTTCACGGTCGTCGGAGCAATTGCGCTTCAGGGGATTCGCTTGGCGCAACCCACGCTCGGTGAGACGGTGGTCGTAACAGGTTTAGGGCTTATTGGCCAGATCGCGGTGCAACTTCTGCGCGCCCAGGGTTGCAGGGTCTTGGGCATTGATTTTGATCCGGCAAGGCTGTCTCTGGCTAAAATCTTTGGCGCGGAGGTTGTGAATCCGTCACAAGGAGAAGATCCGGTTGCAGCCGCACAGCTGTTTTCTCGGGGATACGGGGTGGATGCGGTGATCATCACGGCCTCGACAAGTAGCAGCGAGCCGGTTCATCAGGCGGCATTGATGTGTCGAAAGCGTGGCCGCATTGTTCTCGTAGGGGTGACCGGTTTAGAACTCTCCCGCGCAGACTTTTACGAAAAAGAACTGACATTTCAGGTCTCATGTTCCTATGGGCCAGGACGCTATGACCCGAATTATGAAGAAAAGGGGCAGGACTATCCGTTTGGTTTGGTCCGTTGGACCGAACAACGCAATTTTGAAGCGGTCATGGACATGATGGCTGATGGGCGGCTCAACGTAAATCCGTTGATCTCGCACCGCTTCCCCATTGAGGAAGCAGAGCAGGCCTATCAGGTCGTGGGCGGGGTCGAACCCTCGATGGGTATTCTGTTGGAGTATTCTTCTGGGAGCGGCGGGCAGGAATCGGTGGTTCAAGGGAAGTGGCCAATGGCCAAGACGTCGTCTCCGGATTCGCCCGTGGTTTCATTTATCGGCGCGGGCAATTATGCCACGTCAGTCCTTATCCCTGCGTTTAAGGAGGCCGGAGTCCGTTTGCGCTCTGTGGCCTGCAGTGCAGGGGTAAGCGGGGTGTACGCGGTAAGAAAGTTTGGTTTTGAGGAGGCAACCACCGACCCGGAACGGATGTTTTTAGATGCAGCGACCAATGTCATTGTCGTTGCAACCCGGCACAACAGCCATGCGCACTTTGCGATGAAGGCGCTTGAAGCAGGCAAGCATGTTTTCGTAGAAAAACCGCTTGCATTGACCCTGGAGGGACTCAATGAGATTGAAGCATTTTACTCCTCACGCCTCACGCTCTGCCTCTCCTCACCCTTGTTAATGCTTGGTTTTAATAGACGGTTTTCGCCACAGGTGCAGAAGATCAGGAGTCTGTTATCGGGAGTTCGTGAGACAAAAGCATTTGTAATGACAGTAAATGCCGGGGCTATTCCGGCGGGGCACTGGACTCAAGATCGGGAAGTCGGCGGTGGACGTGTAATCGGCGAGGCATGCCATTTCATTGACTTGTTGCGCTTTCTCGCAGGCTCTCCAATTACGGGATGGCACAAAACCGCAATGCAGACTGCGACCGCGGATACCGTAACGATTCAATTGACCTTTGCGGATGGCTCAATGGGAACCGTACATTATTTTGCGAATGGCAGCAAAACGTTTCCCAAGGAACGGATGGAAGTCTTTGTCGGCGGGCGGGTGTTACAACTGGATAACTTCCGTCGGCTTACAGGATTCGGCTGGCCGGGGTTCAGCAAGATGAACCTTTGGAGGCAAGACAAAGGGCAGAAGGCCTGCGCGATAGCTTTTGCACGAGCCGTTCGCGCAGGAGGTACAGCACCAATTCCGCTCGAGGAGATCATGGAAGTCAGTCGGATTGCAATTGAGGTGGCGCAGGCATGAAGGGTCCGGGTCCATTAATTGACATCATTGCCGGCACGCGCCCCAATTTTATGAAAATCGCACCGATCATTCGGGCAATTGAAGCGCGGCGGACAGCAGGCGGTCCATTGAAATACCGTCTGGTGCATACCGGCCAGCATTACGATCGCTCCATGTCCGGCGATTTTTTCAGCGAGTTGGAGATTCCAGATCCCGATGTGAACCTGGAGGTAGGATCAGGCACCCAGGCGGAGCAGACGGCGGCAATTATGACCCGCTATGAGAAGCTGCTTCTGGATACGCGTAGCGATCTCTGCTTGGTGGTGGGGGATGTGAATTCGACAATGGCCTGTGCTATCACAGCCCAGAAACTCTGTATTCCGGTAGCCCATGTCGAGGCGGGGCTCCGCTCGGGAGATTGGCACATGCCGGAAGAAATCAACCGAATTGTGACGGACGCCATAACAAACTTCTTTTTCACTACCAGCGAGACCGCGAATGAAAACCTGAGGCAGTTCGGTATTCCAGAGGCCCGGATTTTCTTTGTAGGTAATACGATGATTGACACACTCTTTGCTAACCTGCACCGCCTGCGCCCCCCCGTGTTTTGGGAAAAGGAGGGGTTGACCTCGGGGCGGTACCTCGTCCTGACCTTACACCGACCGGCGAACGTGGATGATCCGAACCGGTTGCTGGCCTATTTGAATGCGATTGGAGCCGGAAGTCGAGGTCTTCCTGTGATTTTCCCCGCCCACCCCCGCACTGAACGGATTTTGGCGCAATTCGATGGCCATCTGCAAGATACGATCTTGAGGACAGCGCCCCAGCCGTACCTCGAGTTCCTCTATTTGGTCAAACATGCGATGGGTGTCGTAACTGATTCTGGAGGCATTACGGAAGAGACGACGGTACTTGGGGTTCCCTGCATCACCTTGCGCGATACAACGGAGCGGCCAGAGACAGTGACGATCGGCACCAACGAATTGTTGGGTACAGACCCAACGGCCTTGCCGCAGGACCTTGATCGCTTATGTTCCGGCCGATGGAAGCAGGGATCGATCCCGCCCAAATGGGACGGCAAGTCCGGAGAACGGATCGTTAATGTCTTGGAACGGATGTTGGCCGAGACGAGCGATTAGTAGCCATCAATAATTCCGCACCGATGATTGCGTCGCTTGCCCGTTACTGGAATACCCTGCGTTACCTTAAACCTATCCAAGTGTACGGGCGCTTGTGGTTCCGGCTCTATCGCCCCCGGCCCGATCTGAAATCCGCACCAGACTACCAGAAACCTGGGGGGACGTTCGTCGAACCTTGCCGCAGATCTCCATCGCTGATTGGTTCTACCCAGTTCGAGTTTCTTGGCGAAACGGGGATGCTGGCGGATACTGCGGATTGGAACCATCCAGACAAAAGCAAACTCTGGCTTTATAACTTGCACTACTTCAATGACCTGAATGCATTGGGATGTGTTAAGCGAACTGCCTGGCACAGGGCGCTGATCGCGCGCTGGATCGTAGAGAACCCGCCTGCCTTGGGCGTGGGTTGGGAGCCATACCCTACTTCGTTGCGGATCGTCAATTGGGTTAAGTGGACGATGAGAAGCAACGCCCCCCCTCCAGAATGCCTCCATAGTTTAGCCATTCAAGCCCGCTGGCTGTGTCGTCGGTTGGAGCGGTACCTGCTTGGAAACCACCTGTTTGCAAATGCGAAAGCACTGGTCTTTGCAGGGCTCTTTTTTTCCGGTGATGAAGCATCGGGTTGGTATCGAGCAGGGATGCGGCTACTCGACGGTGAGTTGCAGGAGCAGGTACTAAAGGATGGGGGACACTTCGAGCGCAGCCCCATGTATCACCTGATCATCCTTGAGGATTTGTTAGATATGGTCAATATCCATAAGGTCTTTGGCATCAGTTACCCCCCACAGTGGGATGTCGTTGCCGGACGAATGTTGCGGTGGTCTCGGGTGATGCGTCACCCGGATGGGGGTATCCCGTTTTTCAACGATGCCGCGTTTGGTATTGCACCGGAGCCTGAGCAGCTTGATCGGTATGCTCGGGATATTGGTGTCGAGTGTTCTGACAGCGAATCACACCGCATATACCACTTTGACCAAAGTGGCTATGCGCGGCTGGAAGCAGGCGATGCGGTGTTGCTGGTGGACATGGCCCCGGTGGGTCCGGATTATTTGCCGGCGCACGCCCATGCCGACTCGCTTTCCTTTGAGTGGTCGCTTGGTGTGCGCCGGGTTGTCGTCAATGGTGGGACATCGGTGTACGGCAGTGGCAGTGAGCGGCTGCGCCAGCGCTCCACCTCATCGCATGCGACAGTGGTCGTAGATGGCAAAAACTCATCAGACGTCTGGAGTGGTTTCCGGGTCGGACGGCGGGCACGAATCATCGAGGCAAGGATTTGGCGCGAAGGGGAAATGTGTTGTGCCGTGGGCGCGCACGATGGGTACCGGTGGCTTTTGGGTTGTCCGGTGCATCGGAGAATGTGGTCTCTTCGCGTTGGTGAATTGCGTGTTATCGACGATTTATTGGGGAGCGGGAGGCATGAGGTCGAGATTGTTTTCCCCTTGGCGTCCGGTCTGCGTCCGAATGTGGGAAAAGATCGTAGCCTGGTGACTGTTGTGGACGAAGAGAATGGTCATAGGGTTTGTACACTGCGCGTTACTCGCGGCATCAACATTGTCGCAGAACGATCGGCTTGGCATCAGCACTTTGGTGAAACATTAGAAACGTGGCGTTTGCGCTTGCTACTTAGGGGAGAGCTTCCACTGTCTCATGAAACGATATTCTGTTGGGATAGATCGTGAAACTGCTACTACTCACATTTTATTATCCACCTGATTTATCTGCAGGTTCGTTCCGGGCGAAAGCGTTGGTGGAGGCGTTACACCAAGCGGCAGGCGATTTACATGTGGATGTAATGACCACGATGCCTAATCGTTATTACTCGCATACGACTCAGGCAAAGGCCTTGGAACAGGATACAGGCGTTACAATTCACCGTATCCCGTTACCTTCGCATCGCAGTGGAATGGCTGACCAGTCAAGGACCTTTGCGGCTTTTGCCCGAGCTGTTTTGGGTAAGACGCGCGGTTGCAAGTGGGATGTGGTGGTTGCAACATCATCCCGCCTAATGACCGCAGCCCTGGGTGCATGGATTGCGAGGCGTATCCGTGTGCCGCTGTATTTGGATATTCGTGATCTCTTTGCCGATACGATGGCGGATCTGCTATCAGGAAGCTTTCTTAAAAGGGTGTTGCCAGCTTTTCGCACGTTGGAGCGATGGACTTTGCGGTCCGCTGCACGTGTGAATCTGATTTCGGCGGGATTTCTTCCGTATGCGCGACAGGTAGCACCACAGCATAATTACCGGCTCTTTACCAATGGAATCGATGACGATTTTTTGTCATTCGATTTCTCTGACGGTGTGCGGGATACTGGATTGCCTCCACGGGTTGTTTATGCGGGCAACATGGGGGAGGGCCAAGGGCTACACTATGTGTTACCAGAGGCCGCACGATTGTTAGAGGGAAAAGCACGATTTCGGCTCATTGGGGATGGTGGCTGTAGACGACAATTGAAAAAGGTATTGGCGGACGCGGTTGTGTCAAACGTGGAAATATTCGATCCGGTTCCTCGCTCTCACTTGTTCGGGCATTATCGGGAGGCAGACGTGTTGTTTCTGCATCTTAACAACCACGCCGCGTTTCAAAAGGTCTTGCCTTCCAAGATTTTCGAGTATGTGGCCACCGGCAAACCTATACTGGCTGGGGTGGCTGGATATGCTGCTTCATTCCTTGAAAAAGAAGTAGAAGGGGTTGCGGTCTTCTCGCCCTGTGATCCACAGGGATTGGCCGATGCGCTGAATCGCCTGCTTAAAATATCGGGACCATTCGATCGTGAGCAATTCACACATAAGTTCGCACGTAGGCAAATCATGCGGGAGATGGCGCAGGATATTCTCGCGTTGGGAGACGGAAATGTTGAATGAAATTGTTGCAGTAACCGGCTCTAACGGTTTTATCGGGCGGCAGGTTTGTGCAATGCTGGTGCGGGAAGGGCTCGGAGTGCGTGCCGTTATCCGGGATAAGGCGAACGCAACCATATTGCCATCGAATGTGACACCGATCATTACGGGGGATTTGCGTTTCATAACAGATTGGAAGCCTTTCTTGGATGGTGTAGATGTGGTGATTCATTTGGCGGCACGTGTGCATCAGATGAAAGAAGACCAACGGAATTCAGAGGATATCTATCAGCCAATGAATGTGGGGGTAACACAGGCCTTGGCGACTGCGGCAGGACAGACTGGCGTTCGGCGATTTATTCTTTTAAGTTCGGTAAAGGCAATGGGGGAATCAACCCCTCCGGGTGCAAGCTGGAATGAAGATTTCCCGTGTCTTCCTCAAGATGCCTATGGCCGAAGCAAGCGAGATGCGGAAAAGGTTCTCATTGATATCAGTCGAAGAACCGGTCTTTCTGTGGTCATCCTGCGTCTCCCCTTGGTCTATGGGCCGGGGGTAAAGGCCAACATGGCTCGACTTTTCAGGGCGGTCCAGAATGGGATCCCCCTTCCCTTTGCGAGGGTTCATAACGCAAGAAGTCTGCTTTATGTTGAAAATCTGGTGGATGCTGTCCGTGTCTCATTGGATCATCCTTCGGCCACTGGCGAGGTGTTCCTGGTGAGTGACGGCGAAGATGTCTCAACGCCTGAATTGATTAGGCGTTTGGCCCGCACTCTAAGCCGTCCTGCTCGGCTCATCCCCATTCCACCGTCTCTGATGCGATGGGCGGGAGCTCTGATCGGACGGTCGGAAGAAGTAGATCGCCTACTCGGTTCACTGGTTGTGGATAGCCGCAATATCCGCCGTCTGCTCAATTGGAAACCGCCTTATACACTCGATCAGGGCCTTAAGGAAACAGCGGATTGGTATAGGACGGTAGGGGCACGGCATGCCGTGCCCCTACCACATCGGTCGGGGCCAGAAAATGACGGTTGAGATTCGCTATCGCCGGTTGGTCCGGTTAAAGGATTACGATTGTGCGCAGGCTGGGGCCTATTTTTTGACGATCTATATGTGGAATTGGGACTGTCTGTTCGGCGAAATTATTAACGGAGCAATGGCGTTGAACGAAATCTGGACAATCGTTGCGGAATATTGGGAACAGATTCTGTCCCATTTCAAAAACGTGGAATTGGATGAATTCGTTGTCATGCCCAATCATATGCACGGTATTATGGGCACTTCTATAAATTCTGTGATAGGCTGCGGGTGTTGAGGCGTAGGGTGCCTCATTTCGCATTTCACTTTTAAGGAGGGGTCGCCATGCAGATGGGTCTCTTTGGTTTGGAGAATCGGTA
>Ga0247727_10006141_pt1 | contig 23770 bp, 24 predicted proteins | sample WisWelCaveWW1625_FD_202498 | JGI IMG/M metagenome (GOLD analysis project Ga0247727, IMG submission 202498) | Biofilm microbial communities from Wishing Well Cave, Virginia, United States - WW16-25 | ecosystem: Environmental > Aquatic > Deep subsurface > Groundwater > Cave microbial mat | place... | reverse complement strand
TTTATTTACGACAACCTGACCGCCGGTCACCACCCGCCGCATGTGATCGAAATGGTCGATGCAAAATACGGCTATCGCAAAAACAATCGCCCGCCGATTACTTTCGAGAATCTTCCACCATCAACTCATCAGACTAATCAAAAATGAACAAGCCATTTTATTTCGAAGCTTATTGCAAAGACAAACATGATCCCAGAACTTTTTAAGATCGGTCCGTTCACGCTGCACAGCTTTGGCCTGATGGCCATGCTCGGCTTTCTCATTCCTTCGCTCATCATGCGAGGAGAATTTCGCAGGAACAAAATCGATCCAGACTTTGCCAACGCTGTAGCCGTCGCAGCGATCATCGGCGGTTTTATCGGCGCGCGGCTCTATTACATCATCGAGCACTGGCAGGATTTCCTTCGCGATCCGGTCTCGATGATTTTTTCCGGCGCCGGTCTTGTTTGGTACGGAGGATTTTTCGGCGGCGCAGCAGCGGTGATTTATATCATCAAACGCAACAAGCTGCCTGTTCTCTCTACCGTCGACCTCATCGCGCCTTTGTTGATGCTCGGCTACGCTTTTGGACGTGGCGGCTGTTTGCTCTCTGGTGATGGCGACTACGGCCCTCCGAGTGATCTTCCCTGGGCCATGGCATTTCCAAAGGGCATCGTGCCGACCGAAGTGCCGGTTCATCCCACTCCTATTTACAATATCCTACTCACGATGATTTTCTTTGCAATCATCTGGAAGGTGCGGATGCGCAATTTTCCGGCTGGAACAATTTTCGGAATGTGCCTGATTGCCGGCGGCGTGGAAAGATTCGTCACGGAATTTTGGCGCAATACGCCGAAACTCGCATTTGGCTGGATGACGTTGGCGCAAATATTTAGTATTGTTTTAATTTTGACCGGCTCGTACCTCATCATCGAAGCGCGAAAACGCAGCCTCAGCCCGATGCCCGCACGAGCAGCGAAAACTAAACAATCTGCCTGATCATGTATCCCGAACTATTGCGAATCGGCACGTTTGCCCTGAACAGCTACTACGTGATGGCGCTGCTGGGGTTTTTGATTCCCATGCTCATCATGCGGCGAGAATTTCACCGCGAAGGAATCAATCCTGATCTGGCGGTTCGCATCTTCGTCTTCGCATACATCGGCGGTGTGGTCGGTTCGCGCGTTTACTACATCATCGAGCACTGGGATATCTTTTGGCAACATCCGGAGATGTTGATCACAAACTTCACCGGCCTCGTTTGGTATGGCGGATTGTTGGGCGGCGCCCTCGCAGTCTGGTTGGCAATCCGGCGTTCTTCCCTGCCGATTTGGAAAGCGGCAGATCATCTCGGCCCGATGCTGCTTTTAGGAAATTCTTTCGGACGCCTCGGCTGCTTTCTCTCAGGCGATGGCGACTACGGCCCTCCTAGCGATGTGCCGTGGGCAATGGCTTTTCCTGATGGACTCGTTCCTACGAATGTACCAGTTCATCCAACACCGCTTTATGACATTGCGCTCAATCTGATTTTTTTCAGCGTTCTTTGGAATTTGCGAAAACGCAATTATCCAAACGGCACAATATTCGGCATGTACTTGATCGCCGCCGGTACCGAGAGATTCATCACCGAGTTTTGGCGGAATACGGCAAAGATCGCTTTCGGCTGGGTGACGATGGCGCAGATGATCAGCCTCGTGTTGATTGTATCTGGATTTTTTTTGATTAACTGGGCGGTAAATCGAGGACGTGAATCACGCCTTGTCGGCACTGTGCCATCGCTTGAAAAAGCGCAATGAAAATCATCAAGGAGGAAGATGCCGTCCAATCTGCACCCGTTGGTTGTACACTTCCCGATTGCTTTATTAACGCTCGCCGCGTTCTGTGAAATTTTCGCGCGCCTCAGCGGACGGGAGAGTCTGCGAACAACGGCTTATTGGAATTTGGTCTTCGGCGCGATCTTCGCGGCCGTCGCCGTTGCCACCGGCTTGTTTGCAGAGAATCAAGCTCCAAAAACCGGCTCCGTTCATGAAGCTGTGGAATCGCATGAGTTTTCCGCCTTCATCACTTTAGCTTTATTCGCGATAATCTTTTTATGGCGAGTTGTCCGTGAAGGCGAGTTCTACAAAAAATTTTCGATGATCTTTCTCTGCGCTATGATCGTCGCTTGGTTTTCTTTGGCAGTAACGAGTTATTATGGCGGCGAGCTGGTTTACAAACATGGCGTCGGCGCGGCAAAGCAAAAAGTAGAGTGACGTGCATAGGTTCAAGCTAAGGAGAGTAACTGGGTTTTGTTCATACATCCACAGCAACTCATCCCCTCAATCCCCTTCTCTTAAAAAGAGAAGGGGACTTTCGGCGACCGAGCGTGTCGAGGTCAGAGCCTTGAACTATCTCTCCCCCTTCTCTTCCTAAGAGAAGGGGGCAGGGGGGATGAGTTGTAGAGCTTCAAACGATCCTCTATGTCGCTTAGCCAAATGCCAATTAGCAAAAAAGGTGAAAAATGAAATCGAGAATAACCTGGATATTACTCGGCATCGCTATCATGCTTCAAATAGCGACGGCGAGAGCACAAATAGCGGAAGAAAAAAAGCTCGCCGCGCTTTCCGACATTCGCCGCGAGCTGGCCTGCTATTGCAGTTGCAGCCTGACCGTTGAAGACTGCCTGCGCTCGATGCGTTGCAGCGAATCCGCCAAACTCAGCGAGGAAGTAACGACAATGTTTGATGCCGGTAAAAGCAAGCCGGACATTTTGCACGCTATGGTGGCGAAGTATTCGGAAACGATTCTCTCTGCGCCGACCAAAAAAGGATTCAATCTCGCCGCATGGATTTTGCCATTCGCTATGATTGGTATCGGCGGCATAGCGGCTGCAATGGTCATCAAGAAGTGGCGTTCCCAGTCTTCTCCGGTTACGGTGCGGCCATCCGCAAATGCGACCTCTGAGACTGCGGATCCCTACGCTCGTCAAGTTGAAGAAGAACTGAAAAAACTCGCAAGATAGGAATCGTTCATGATTGAAATCATCGGCATCTGTTTGGCTCTGTTGACCGGCCTGTATGTAGCGTATCCACTTTTGCAAAAGCGCCAACAAAAAGTGAGCTTTGCGAGCAACCATCGCGCCGAAGAATTCGAAGCGCGCAAAGCGGAAATTTATGCAGCCATCAAAGACATCGATTTTGATTTTCAGATGGGAAAACTTTCGCAAGAAGACTACGAGCAACTGCGCAGCCAATACAAGGCCGAGGCCGTCGGTCTACTGAAGCACATCGATCAGATGCAAGGTCCTCACAAAGATAGCAGCCAGCCGCAAAAAGGCAAAAGCCGTTCGACGGTAAAATTCTGTCATCAGTGCGGCCAGCCGTTGCAGCAAAGCGACGAATTCTGCACCGCGTGTGGAGAAAAAGTTTGACGCCCGATTCATCGCCTGCCGTTGCCGCGGTAAATCTGACGAAAGCGTTTGGAACGCATTACGCTTTGCGCGGCGTTTCTTTGCAAGTTGCGCGAAACGAAGTGACCGCAATCTTTGGTCCCAACGGCGCGGGCAAAACAACTTTCCTGCGCATCGTCTCCGGCCTATCACGCCCGAGCAGCGGCGAGGTTTTATTCAACGGCAACTCATTGCACGAAAATCCCGAGGCAGCGCGCACACACATCGGCGTCATTGGGCATCAGAGCTTCCTGTACAACGAGTTGACCGCTGCAGAAAATTTGACGTTCTACGGAAAATTGTACGGATTGATCGATCTGCCATCGCGTATCAAGAAAGTACTCGAAGAAGTCGGCCTTGCCTCGCGCGCCGGAGATCGCGTCGCAGGTTTTTCGCGAGGCATGCTGCAACGTCTCGCCATCGCTCGCGCCATGCTGCACGATCCCAACATTCTATTTCTTGACGAGCCGTTCACCGGCCTCGACCAGCATGCTGCCACGATGCTCTCCAGTTGGTTACGTCGCTTGCGCTCCGAACAAAGAACTATCCTGCTGGTCACGCACGATCTTGAACAAGGCATGTCGCTCGCCGATCGCATCGTGATTTTTGTGCGAGGGCAAATCGTCTTCGATCAACCCACCTCCGGCATGAACGCCGAACAATTTCGCCGCGCCTATTTCGAGCACGTTGCCGGACAACAGGGGGACGCGACGTGAACGCTCTACGGATCGTGCTGGTGGTGCTGTGGAAGGATTTGCTGGCAGAATTTCGAACGAAAGAATTGTTGTCGTCGATGCTGCTGTTTGCGCTGCTTGTTGTAGTGATTTTCAATTTCACCTTCGAGCCGGGAAGCCGCGCCGCCGTCGAAGCGGCGCCGGGAATTCTTTGGGTTGCCTTCACCTTTGCCGGCGTCCTGGGTTTGCATCGCGCATTTTCGCGTGAAGTGGAAAACGGCTGTTTGCAAGGATTGATGTTGACCCCGATCGATCGCGGCTTGATTTTTTTAGGTAAGATGACGGGGAATGTCATCTTCATCCTGCTCGTCGAGATTATCACGCTGCCGCTCTTTGCAATTTTATTCAATGTGCCGGTACTCGCCGGTTTAGGTCGTTTGTCGGTAATTTTTTTACTTGCAACGATTGGTTTCGCCGCGGTAGGCACGCTCTTCAGCGCCATCGCCATCAACACCCGCACGCGGGAGATCATGTTGCCTATTCTGCTTTTTCCAGTGGAAGTGCCGGTGATTTTGGCCGCGGTCAACGCCACAGCCGCGGTGCTCAGCGGCAGAGACTGGTCAGCGATCAGCGGGTGGCTTAAGATTCTTCTGGTGTTCGATTTGATTTTTGTGATGGTCTGTTATATAACGTTTGAATACGTTCTTGAAGAATAAGATGAATTGAGTAAAATTGCAGAATCAAAAAAAATTGCTCACAGAAAAAAAAGCTCCACAGAAAATAAACATTGGGCAGTAGCCTCTTTCAATTCACTTCAGTGGGATTTCAAATTCTGTGGGCGAAAAAGTGATCCAAATACAGGCTGAATTTCTGCAAGAGGTTTTCGTGTGTTTCGCGGGCTGAAAGGAATTAACATCCACAACAGGATATTCTATGGACAAAACACTCGCGCGCTGGGGCACGGCTCTCGGCATCGTCGTTGCCGTCATGATGATTTGGAATCTTTATAACATTTTCATCTTCGTGCCGACTGAAAAATCGATGGGCATCGTCCAGCGCATATTTTATTTTCACATGCCCTCGGCGATAGCAGCGTTCGTCGCTTTCTCTGTCACCTTCATCTATAGCATTCTTTATCTGTGGAAGCGCAACGTTTGGCATGATCGCGTTGCCCTCTGCGCCGCGGAAGTCGGCGTGCTCTTCACAACTATTGTGTTGCTAACCGGGCCGATTTGGGCACGGCCTGTATGGAACACCTGGTGGTCGTGGGATCCTCGCTTAACCACGACGCTTATCCTCTGGTTCATCTATGTCGCCTACATGATGCTGCGCAATTACACCGCCGATGAACAGCGCGGCGCTCGTTTCGCCGCGGTGTTTGCCATCGTCGGATTCATGGATGTTCCCATCGTTTATTTTTCTATTCGCTGGTGGCGTACGATTCATCCCAAGCCGGTGGTTATGGGCGGCGAAGGCTCCGGCCTGCATCCCGACATGCGATATACTTTGATGATTAGCACGGTGACTTTTCTCTTGTTGGCGGGTTTCTTACTCATCCAGCGCCTACGCCTGGAAAAAACTCGTGTTGAGCTGAATAATTTAAAACGTGAAATGGCTTATTAATCAGGAATAGATTTATGAACAACCTCGAATTTCTTTTTGCAGGATTTTTGGTCGTGTGGATTCTCTTGGCAGGTTATATGTTCAGTCTGTCTTCGAGGCAAAAAAAGTTGAGCCGCGAAGTTGAGATGCTGAAAGAGCAACAGGGCAAAAAATAAAATTTTCTTCGATTCTTGTAAAAACAAAACAGCCTGTAGATCAAATCGATCCCAGGCTGTTTTTATTTTCAGCGCAGTTGAAAAATTAGAAAACCAGACCGGCGGTCACGCCAATGAATGATGTGCTCTCCTCATCCGTAAAGATGATGTTGAACAAGCCTTGAAAAATCAGATTCATCGATGAGCCGGCGGGCAATTCTATGCCAGCACCCGCTCCCACTCCAAATTTTTTCTCGTCACTCTCTTCTGTAATATCCCCGATAAGAATATCCCCCGTATTCGGATCAATATCAACGGGAACGTCTGTCGCTTCAAACTTTGCCTTTAAGAAGTTATAAGATCCTTGGCCAAACAAGAAGAACTGCGTGGTAGCTTCTGGACGAGTCAGATAGGGTCGAACGCCGACCGCTATTTTGATCGTTTGAGCGCTCAGGTTTGCGCTTGGATCGAAACCGGCATTGCGAATGTCGTCCAAAAAACCTAACGTGATGTCGCCAACGAACTTCTCCTCATCGACCGTAAACCGCTCGAACCCCACGCCAAAGCTGATGCCCAAATTGGGCGAGGGAAACATCACATACTGGCCGTTGAGGCTGAGACCCATCTTGAAGTAATCCTTGAATTCATCGGGCTTCGTCGCAAAAGCAACGCCGCCATAAAGCTCGATTTGAGAATTGCGTCCTTGCGCAAACGCTCCACTCTCGCCAACGAACGTGAGCAATATGGCGATTAGCATAAATAACTTTGCCGTTTTCATGAATCCTCCTCAAGTTTTGACTTAACGACACTGTTGAATGGAATTGAACATTTCTAGATCATTGCAGTGTTACATCGTATGAGAACAAATCCTTCACTTGGTCACCGCCCGATCACGAATCAGCGGAGCGCCGCTTTTGGGTTTAGTGATCACGCCAACTGAGTAGCCGTCGAAGACCTCGACGAACTGTGCTTCGCACAACTCGTTGATCATCTTGCCGATGACTTCATTGGTTACGGGGTGGACTATCGGCGCGCCTTCGCGATAAACCAGGCACTTCATGCCCTTGCGCATCCCTTTGCTGCGGCCAAGATCGAGGGTGATCCGGTCATTGTCAACGCCAATGACGTAACCCGTCACCAGCGGCAACTCGTTCTTGATTTTCACTGCGACTTCGAGAATCATTTGGCTGAGCGCCGGCAAATTAATGCCATTGGCATAAGCGTCTTGCGCGGTGATGATCGCCGCGGTTTCGGTATCGACGAGACGCGCATCGATGCTTGCCGTATTTCCCGCGCGCGCAATGCTGCCGCAAACCACTGCATCAACACCCATGCCTTTGCCGATTTGCGCTGCGGTCGAAACATCGACGATGCCGGACATACCTAATTTTTGCTCGTTGAGAATTTGCTCGAGCTGGGCGCGCTCGATGACTTTAAAGCGATTCATGTTATAGAAAGCAGTGGTCAGCTTGTCGAGCAGATCAATTTCTCCAAGATCGCCGCCGATGCCTTTGGTGTCGAACGGCAAGATGGCAATCGTCAAACGCTCGCCGACCACGGTCGAGGCTGGCGGTTCTGTGGCCTCGGTTGGCCGCGAAGGTGGGCTCGCTATCGGCGGGGGTTGAACTTGCTTTTCAACCTTTGGCGTCGAGGCCGGTTTTACGCGGCCGCCGAGCTTGTTGAGGTATTCCCGCGCTCGCAGCGAAGACGATTGCTGCAGCGAAAGCGTCAGATCTTCTTTCGCGTGTTCAAGCTCGCCCAGATTATAATAGCTGATGCCTCTTTCGCGGTTTGGAAAATATTGGATGAACACAGCGCCATAGGCGCGGACTTTTCCACTGTCTTTGTTTTTTTGCGCCAGCGCTGCGTCAAAATATGCAACGGCGGCTTTCCAATCACTGCGCTCCATCGCCTCCAAACCGGAGGAGTATGATTTGTACCACGGTTCCTGCGCCAGCGCAGTCCCAAATGTGATGACCATCGACGCCAGAAAAATCAGGAGTATCGTGCTTATCAGCGAGATGTAGTTTGCCTGATCACTGACAGCATTAGTCGGCGTTTGTGTCCTTCCCTTTGTGAACATCTTTTGCATCGGTGCTCTCTCGACAGTAGATGAATTAATCGCGATAAATTTGCTCTTGATAGCTTGGGTTCTTCACATACTTCAAGCGCAATAATAACAAAAGAACAGCCAACAGTCAAGCCAAAAGATTTCGAAACAATGGGAACGAGAATTATCAACTCCGTAAATGCAAAATCGGCCTAGAAAAAATAAAGTCAATGGGATGAGCAAGTTTTTTCTGCTCTTTCCGCTATGCGCTTTGCCCTCAGCGCTTCGCGCTTTTCGTTGTTGCTTCGTTTTTGAAAATCTCGTATCTTGCGCGCAATAAATTCTCTCCAAGAAGGGTGATGGACAAATTCTAACTCTCAGGCAAGAACGCTTTTTTGTGTCACCCTGGGCGCAGCGAACAGACGGTGTGAAAACATCGATAGTTGTCATTCCGAGCGTTAGCGAGGAATCTGTAACTATTTGAATTTTCAGATTCCTCACTTCGCTGCGCTCGTTCGGAATGACAAAAAAATAGCGTTTTCACACAGTCTGGAAGGGTCTCGACTACAATCACCAAAGAGATGCTTCGCTGACTTCGGCAAGCGTTCGACTGAGCGCTCACGCCGAAGTCTCAGTCGAATCGCGCTCAGCATGACAGCGGGGATGTTTCGACCTGACTTAATATGGAATGGGGATACACTGCATGTCCGTCAAAAAAGTTTTTCTCAGCTCAACCTCTCGTGATCTCGCCAAATACCGCGCAGCGGTGATCGAGGCCATCGAACGCCTCGATGGCTATCATTGTGTGCGCATGGAAAATTTTGGCGCGCGTGATTGGGAGGCGGACTCCTTCTGCCGCGCCAAAGTGCAGGAGTGTGATTTGTTCGTGGGCATCGTCGGACATTTGCACGGCAGTTGTCCGCCAAACAGCGCGCAATCTTACACCGAGCGCGAGTTCGAAGCCGCGATTGCGGCGAACAAGCCACGCCTCATGTTTATCGCCCCCGAAGATTTTTCTTTCCCGGCCAATCTCATCGAAGCCGACGAACCGCGCAAAAAGCAGCGCGAGTTCCGCCAGCGCGCCAGCACCGGCCGCATTCGCGATACCTTCACCTCGCCCGAAGATTTGGCCGGCCGCGTGGCGCAGGCCATTCACAATTGGGAGAAGGACTCCGCCAAGTCTGCTCCGGTCAGTGATGTTGATCAAACCCTCGCGCTGCGCCCTCTGCCTCCGCAACCAAATTTTGTGCATCCCTATCCGCTGCAAACGCATTTCACCGGCCGCTGCAACGAGCGCGTGATGCTCACGCAATGGCTGGCGCAAGGCAAGCAGCCCGCATTCGCGTTGGTGGCCATGGGCGGCATGGGCAAGTCTGCGCTCACCTGGGCGTGGCTGCAGCACGATGTATTGGGCCTTCCCCTGCTCGGATCGTCTGTTGATCCTATCGAATCTGGCGCGCGCGCCGAGCTTGTCACGGCCGCCGAGCTTGTCACGGCCGCCGAGCTTGTCGAGGCGTGCCGTTTGCCGGAAGCGGGCCGGCCCAGCGGCGTGTTGTGGTGGTCGTTTTATGAACGCGACGCGCGCTTTGCCAATTTTGTGAACGAAGCGTTGCGCTATGCCAGCGCCGGCCGTTTCGATCCCGCGAGTTTGCCCTCGCCTTATGAGCGCGTGCAAGCCTTGTTCAATCTTTTGCAGCGGCAACGCTTGTTGTTGGTGTTGGACGGTTTCGAGCGCGAGCTACGCGCGTATGCCAGTCTCAATGCCGCGTATCAAGGCGATGGGATTGACGACAGCAGCCGGATCACGTGCGGTGCTGCATCGATCCTTTGGCTGCCGCGTTTTTGCAGGCCATTGCTTCTGTGCCCATGCAGAGCCGCGTGCTGCTCACCAGCCGTTTGTTGCCACGCGAAGTGGAAGGCTTGGCCGGTTGCCGGCCCGAAGAATTGCGCGCGCTCGCGCCCGAAGATGCGGTGACGTTTTTTCAGAGCCAGGGCATTAAGGGCACGCGAGCTGAAATTGCAGAAGCGTGCCGGCCTTATGGCTATCACCCGCTCGCGCTCAGGCTGCTCGCCGGTGTAATTGTGCGCGACCAACGGTTACCCCGCGACATAAAAGCCGCTCAGCGCCACCCGGTGTTGCAGGATTTGAAAGGCAAAGCCCAGCACCATATTCTACAAGTGGCCTATGAAGCGTTGGCGCCAAAGCCCCGCGACTTGCTCAGCCGCCTAGCCGCGTTTCGCAGCCCAACCACGTATGCGACTTTAGCCGCGTTAGAGCTTTTTGAGAAAGAAGAACAACTCGAACACGCGCTGGACGAGTTGCGCGAGCGCGGCTTGCTGTTCTTTGACGCCGAAGCCGGCCGTTACGACTTGCACCCGGTGGTGCGGCAATATAGCTACGACCGCTTGGCTGACAAAGCCGGCGTACACACACAACTGCGTGACTACTTTAGCGCCGTACCTATGCTGGAAAAAGATAAGATTCAAACTCTCGAAGACTTGACGCCGGTGATTGAGTTGTATCATCATACCGTGCGGGCGGGGAGGTTTGATGAAGCACGAGAACTCTTTCGAGATCGACTCCATGATGCGCTTTATTATCGCTTCGGCGCGTATCAGCTTATCATTGAATTGATGCGCGTGCTCTTTCCGGAGGGTGAAGACAAACCGCCACGTTTGAAAAATGAAAGCGACCAAGCGTGGACACTGACTGTGTTGGCGAATTCCTACAACCTCTCCGGCCAACCCCGCCGCACTGTGCCGCTGTTTGAGATGACGAATGATATTTATGAAAACAAAATGAAGAATAAGCAGTGTCTCGCCATCAGCCTGGGGAACAATGCTATTCAGCAAGTCGCAATCGGTGCGCTTGCATCGGCAGAGCAAAACCTGCGGCGCAGCTTTGACCTGTGCCGAGAGATCGGCGATGAGTTCCAAGATGCTATCGGCCATCAGGAATCGATACCGCTGCGGTGTTTTTTTGGCGAAATCGAAAATGCTGTGGGCCATTTCAAGAAGTCAATCAGATATTGGGAACAAGAAAAAGACACCCATCATATTTCCATATGCGAAGCCTACAATGCACTGCGGGCTTTGCTCATGGGCGACCACGCGGCTGCGCTTACTGCGGCGCAAAAGGCGCGCGAGTTGGCAGAAGACCAAAAGTTTGAACGCGATTTTGTGCAATCCGAATGGCTGCTCGGCGCGGCGCTCACCGGCGTTGCCGTTGCCTCTCCCCAAAAGCAAGACAAGCTGCTGGCCGAGGCGGAAATCCATTTGACCGAAGCGCTCACGCGCTGCCGTCGCATCAATTTGGTGGAATTAGAGCCAAACATTCTGCTGGCGTGGGCGCAGTGGCAGAGAGCAAAGGGCATAGCGCAGAGGAAAGAGGCAAAAAGGCTGGCTGAAGAGGCGTTAAGCATTGCAGATCGGTGCGAGTATCGGCTGAAGCAGGCGGAGATTCACAACTTTTTGGCAAAGGAGGCAATAGAGGCAGGAGACCGGAGGGCGGCTCAAAAACATGCCGAGATCGCCTACGAACGCGCCTGGTGCGACGGCCCACCCCATTGCTACAAACCGGCGCTGGAGCAAGCGGAGAAAATGCTGAAGGAGTTGGGTGTGTCGGTGCCGAAGATGGGAGTGAAAAACAAGAATCGAGGATAGAGGATTGAGGATAGATGGTTGCGACCCTATGTTCGATCTTCGATCCTCGATTCTCGGCTTACTTCAACGACAGCCATTTGGAATTTTGAAAGAATTTGACTACAATTGCGCGGTCATGAATAATTGAGGCTTTTAGAGATGCCCTTCAAACCCAAAGTGCTTTACGGCTTCGAGCATGAAACCATGGAAGCCAAAATCCGCAGCTTCTTGCAACTGACGCCGGAAGAACGCCTCAAGAGTATGATCGAGTTCATGGAATTTGCCCAGGCTGTCGAACGCGCCAATCCTAAAAATCATGCTAAAAAGATACCTGCAACTGTTCAAGGCGCTAAACGCCGCCATCGTTATTCTCGTTAAGGTTTGATTAGGTGTCCAGTCGATAGCAGGAGGTGAAATCCATTGGACATTCTGCAAGAAATTAGAGAAAAAGTGTCGAAGGGAGAGTACGAATTCACTATCCCACACTTTTTCGAAGAGATGGCAGATGATAATCTTATCCTTCCGGATATTGAGTGGGCCATCGCCAATGGTCACATCAGGAAAAAATTTACGCGCGATCCAAGGGGCACGCGTTATGAAGTCGTCGGTCCGGCAATAGATGGAAGAGAACTTGCAATCATCTGCCGCATCAAGAGTACAGGAAAACTGCTGTTCATCACCACGTATGCGGAGCCATAACATGAAAGCCCAACCTTACAATTATGGAGAGTGCGAGATTTGCGATACGACGATGCAGGAGAAACGCATCAAGCAGGATTTTTGGATTCGGGGCCAGTTGATCGTGATCGATGACGTCCCTGCCGGCGTCTGCCCGAACTGCGGGCACAAAGTCGTTCGTGCAGACGTTGGTCGCAGCATCGCTGAACTGATCGGTAATCCTGAACGCATCGCAAAAGCTCATCGAATCTCCGTTCCCGAAATCAAGCTTGATTATATACCAATGCCCGTTTGATGGTGAAAAGAAAGGAAAACCGGAGGCGGGAGGACGGAAAAGCGGGCACAGGCCTTGTTTCGGCTTTGCGGCCTCCAGCCTCCTTCCTCCGGCCTCCCTTTTCTCCCTCCTACTTCACAAACAACATCCGCTTCGCAGATTGAAATTCTCCAACAATAATCTGATAGAAGTAGCTCCCGCTCGCCACCCGCTGTCCGCGTTCATCCCTCCCATCCCAAACCACTTGATGCTTGCCGCTGGCAAACTTGCCCATTGCGACTTGCTTCACAAGCTGGCCAGCCGTGTTGTAAATGGCAAGTTGAACTTCACTGTTTACCGATAACTGAAAACTGATCACTGTTGACGGATTGAAAGGGTTGGGATAATTCTGGCCCAATTCATAGCGAGCAGGAACTTGTTCATTCGAACTCTCAACGCCGGTCACAGTGCGAATCGTTCCTTGCAGCCAAAACGCTGCATCCCAGGAGACTTGGACCCAATCCGTCCAGTTTTCCAGGTCGGCATCGCTTATTCCGTCTTTGCCGTAGCGGACACCGCCCGGGTAACCTTCCTGAACATGCCCAGCATGGCTGGCGGTGTATTGATTGGCATCAAACCCGCCATTCAAGTAGCTGGTGAAAATGAGTGTCGTGTTTGCCGAAACATCAAACGCTATGTTTGACCAGGTCACCCATCCTGTTTGAAACGTGTCGGGAACAACGATTTGCACAGTGCGCAGAATCACGCCAGATGCGTCACGGACATTCAAAGTAAGTGTAACCTCATGCCCCCGCCCCTCGGGATTGAAGGCAAAGTCAAATGGGCCGCGAAAATAAAATGAAAAACTGTTCAAAGTAATGGAAGTGTCGATGAATACGCTTTGCCCGACGCCGACGGTGCGTTGCTGCGTTGGCCGGTTGTCCCCGCCAAACCAGCCGTAGGCATTGATCGAATCGAATTTAACTTCGTAAGTTTGCGCCATCAATTCATGGCAGGAAATGCTCATGAGCACGATAAGCACGCTTTGATTGATTCTCGCCCACACTCTTAGCCTGCTGCTTTGCATCATGAATTCCTCCATCTGTTTGAAAAATATTTTGCTAACCTGGTTAATTCATAAACCGAAAACCGCAGGGCGGGAAGAATGCGCAAAGGGCTTCAGAAAGTGCGAACCTGCTTTTGCCTTTAACTCAAAAAAACTTATGACCACTATCTGCCAACCAACCCGACGGGAGTAATTCCAGCAGATGAATACCCAGCGCGCTTACAGCAAAAAAATTCCCCGGCTTGATAAGCTTCCGGGGAATTGGTGAAAATAATTTTAACCGTGATGCGAATTGCGACAAGATGCCGCATCAATCAAAAGCTAATCGCCAAGCCGATTGTGGGCGCAAAAGTTGACCTCAAGCCTCCATCGTTCAAAGGAACAAGGACATTGGCCAAAAACAGAAAGTTTTCCGAAGGCGCGATGCGGAAACCCAATGCCACATCGATCGTGTTGTCATTGTCGCGATCGCTGATATTGCTCAAGTCAACGAATCTCTGGCTCCTTGCGCCCGTTGTTGCGTTGTTATCAACAATGGTAACACTACCGGGGGCAAGCTTGATGGCTTCGTCGTTGTTAATATCGATTTCAGCCAGCAAGTCTGCGGCAAAAGTTACGCCTTTGGCGATTTTATTGTCGAAGCCGAGGACGAATTCAAACTCGTCGCTGTCAAGATCGGCGCCGCGCCGGTCATATCCCAGATTAAGATGCGGCACGAAGTTTCCGACTTTCCTGGACATGATCCAGGAAAAACGCGCATTGGTTTTCCCGGTGCCGAGAAAATCCGTCTCTTCGCCGGTGGCGAAGCGGATATCCGCGAGCGCCGCTAAATCCAGCTCACCGCCGGCGAGAATACTGTATTTCAATCTAAGCGCAACGTCACCCAGGCCGGTTACGCTTTCGTCGTAAGGCACATCATCTACCAAATCCGGGTTCAATTGATCGGCGTTGAAGGAGTGGAATGCGCGCCCCAAATTTGCCAGCGTGAAGCTGTTGACAACGGCTCTGGCGGTTCCGTTCATAGTGACATTGACCACCGGCACAGCTACGCTCACATCGAAGCTATTGGTAACACCCCAGGTTCCATAGAAGGCGAAAATGTTGGCGCTGGCATCGAGATTCAAAAACAGGTCGATAACGTCATTCTCCGTAGGATTTTCGCCGAGCGTGCCATCATCCGTTAGATCTTGATGCGCGAAGGTGAAGCGAATGTCTTCCGTCTTCATCCCTCGCAGCCTGGCCAGATTCAAGCTTGTATAGTTGAATCCGATATTTAATTTTCCTTTTCCCAAAGTCTGCGCTTTCTCGGCAAAGATTGGCCCAAGGCTTTCTGCGATACTCATCGGTTGGCCCGATGAAAAATCAAACGTCACGCCGGCAACCGTGGAGCTTAAGGGAAACGACGACACGTTGCTGGCGATCAAGCTATTCAAGGCCGGCGCCAAGGCCGCATTTGCCTCATCTGCGGCTTCAAAAAAATGAGTGCCGTGCTGCCCGATACTCAACTGAAGGTCGTCACGCAAAACCCGGTTAAAAATATTCTCGAAAGTTTTGTTGAGCTGGGCGTGGCCGGTTCCCGTGAGAACCATCAGCGCGAACAGATTCCATAGGCCTGCTCTTTTCATCTACAACTCCTTCCTCATTGTTGAAAACTCAGAAACCTCCGCAACGCAGTTTAAGTTATTGCTTTCTGTCTTCATCACTCTTTATCGTACCGCTCGCACAAAATAGCGGCCATCGAGCGGCGAGCTGCCACAAACCCCGTAACGAAAAGTAACCACCCACGCCTCCGCAGCGCTTGATCTGTCTACGGTCCAAATTCTATCTTGCTCGCGAAAAAAAACCGGATCGATGTAGAAGTCGCCGCCGGTAGGCCTCGCCTCAACGATCGACATCGCCTCTTCGAGGGTGGGTATACGCCAATCATTAAAGCCGGCAAACCCTCTCTCGTTCAAATTTGCAATATATTCTTCAGCGCCATAAAGTTCAAGATAACTCTGCGAACCGATTTGCTGCCACATCAATCCCGTGGCGTGATCGACCACCACCGGCGATCCATCGATACGTTGAACTTCGTATTGATTTTGAATTCCCTTTCCCTCTTTGTTCCAGCGGGTGTCAAAAAAGCCATGGCGGGTGAGCATGTTCTTGACGTCTTGTTCCGAGAGAGAGCTTTCCACGTTTCTGAATCGGAACGTCGGGGCTTTCAAAGCCATGCTTGATGTCTTATTGGCGGCGAATTCCTTCGGGATGATATATTCAAAGCCGAACCGGAACGCGATGGCCGCGGTGTATTTGATGTCGCCCTCGCTGGGCGACAAGTAAATGCCGAGAATCTTTCCGGTCTTTAACCTCACCTGCTCGAAAAGTTTTGCCGATTCGCTCGAAACCAGTTGGCTCTGCGCAACGATGTCCTTCTGTTGGCTGTACAACGATCTCACCGTTGTGCGAAATTGCGTGACGCAATCGGCAATAAGCTTGCCCTTGATGGCGTCGTCCGAGCGGTTCCGCTCCAAATCTGATTGCGTGACGATTTCGGTGCGCTGCTCGCTGTTGATGTGGTCCCAAAATTTTTGTCGCGCTGCATTGTAGGCTTGGCGATTGGCAATTACTTTCTTCTGATTTTCATCGACGTTGCGTTTCAATTTCTCGAGCCGGCTTTGCAGCGCGCGTTTGTCTTCCGTCACGCCGCTGTTCTGGAGCAATGCGTTTTCCTGCTGCGCCAAAGCGTTCAAGCTCTTTTTCACCTCGGCGTTTGATTGATCGGCAACGCCAATCATCGCACGAATGTCTCGCTGTATGTTGGACGGCAAGTTGGCAAATGCCGGCTCTTCGGCATTGACGATGAAATGGGTTTCGACCGGAAATGAAGGCTGTGTATTCTGAGAGGACGGCTTCGTCGAAGCCGCAAGCGGAGAGACGTCGCACAGTCCGTAAAGATAGATGACGCGTTGCGTGCCGTTTTCAAGCGTTTTCCATTCTCGCGGTTGGAAATCGGCGCGGCCCTGCGTCGTCGCCTCGATCACCTCGCTGGCCAAGATGCCATTCTTCACCAATGTTTCGGAAATAATTTGAACGCCGTTAACCTGCTCAATAGCAAGACGACCCGCCGCGTAGATCATCCTTTCTTTCACCGGTTCCAAATTACCCGAATAACCGGCCTTAGCCACAACGACGGCCTTAAATGGAAACTTGTCGAGACGTTCGCGCAGACGTTCACGCGAGCGATCATAAAGCTCGACCTGTGCGGTCAACATCGTGGAATCCGTCTGAAATTCTGCGATGGCTTTTTCAGCAGCTTCCATCGCCGCGGCGGCAGCGGCCAGCTCGTTTTGCAGCAAACTTGTTTTCTGCTCAAAGCCCTGCCGCGCTTGCTTTTCCTGCGCTTCCAAGATTCGAATGCGTTGATCCGCCTCGGCCACCGGAGATTCCGCCAACGCGGCGATTTCTCTGACCAATATCTTGATGATCTCGGAATCCGATTTGTTCTCTAAATCGATCCAGTCTTGAGACTGGCTTTGGCCGAAAAGATTACTTGCCAGAACAAAAATGAGCGGCACGACCACCTTCATCCCACACCCTCCGCGGTTGCGACGAAATTGACGAACGTCTGCGAAGATCAATCTCCTCAGCGATGCAATGAAATTGCTTTCAGTCTGCGCGCCTGAAGTAGTTGCTGAGAAGTTTTCAAAACCGGATATCGCCTGAAGCGCCTTTCCGTTTTATCAACAATACTACAATGAGTGATAGCCCCGACCAAATATTCGGTCTCTCTAAAAATGGCATGAACTGACGATGATAATTTCTCAATAGATAGAGACAAAGTCAAGGATAGAATTTCTTCGCCTCACTTTTCATCTCCGCCAGCAACGCTGCTGGTTTGAAACGTTCGCCATGCTTCGCGGCAAGCGTTTCCATCTTCTCGATAACTTTCTCAATCCCCATCGAATCCGCATAACGCAACAAGCCGCCGCGAAACGGCGGAAAGCCGGCGCCGAAGATCATCCCAGCGTCGACATCTTGCGGCCGACGAACGATGCCTTCGTCGAGAATCATCGCCGCTTCGTTGATCATCATCAACACGCAACGATCTTGAATTTCACCCGAAGAAATTGCCGTAGAGGCGACCCGCCGGGTCGCCCCTACAACATTAAGAATCGATTCATCGACTTTTTTCTCTTTGCCTTCATAAATATAAAAACCCTTGCCATTCTTTTTTCCCAAGCGCCCGCTCGCCACGATCTTGTCGAGCGCATTTGCGCCGGAGGCGTCGACAGCGCTCATCCGCTTGCCGAAAGCATTTTCAAGAATATGCGAAACCTTCGCCGCGACATCGACGCCGATTTCATCGACAAGATTGAACGGCCCCATCGGCATGCCGAAATCGAGTAAGGCTTTATCAACGTGCTCGATGCTCGCGCCCTCGTACAACAAGCGAGCAGCTTCAGCGAGATAAGCGCCAAGAATTCGATTCACAAGAAATCCCGGGGCATCTTTGCACACCACCGGTGTCTTGCCAATTTTCTTTGAAAAAGCAACGAGACTCGCGACTGTTGCGTCGCTGGTGGTCTCGCCGCGAATGACTTCGACCAGCGGCATGCGATGTACGGGATTAAAAAAATGCAATCCAGCGACCCTGTCAGGACGCTTCGTTACTTTCGCCATTTCGGTGATCGACAACGAAGATGTGTTGCTGGCAAGAATTGTGTGAGACTGTGCAATCGAATCTATTTCTGCAAAAACTTTTTTCTTGATGTCCAGATTTTCGATGATGGCTTCGATCACCAGATCAATATTTTTGAAGCCGGAATAATCCGTCGTGCCGGTGATCAACGCCATTTTGTTCATCATCTCTTTCGGCGTCAGGCGGCGCCTCTTTACGGACTCGCCAAAAACTTTTGCCGCCGCTTCGGTGCCCTTTGCGACCGCTGCATAATTGATGTCCTTCATTCGCGCCGGAAGGTTGTTGTGAGCCATGAGCTGCGCGATGCCGCCGCCCATCACCCCCGCGCCCAAAACTCCGATTCGATTGAATTCCTGAGCATCGCCTTTGAAACCATCGATGCCGGAATCTTTGCGAATGTCTTCGGTGAGGTAAAATATCTTGACGAGATTTTTTGAGACAGAAGTAACGATAGCCTTGCCAAGAAGCTCTGCTTCGATCTTCAAACCTTCGTCAAGCTCTCTGCTCATGCCGCGCTCGACAGCTTCCAAAGCGAGCAGCGGCGCGGGATAATGGCCTTTGGTCTCCGCCATCACCCGCTTGCGGGCTTGATCAAACAAAACTTTCCTGCCGAGAAAATTTCTCTCCAACAAAAGAGTTTGCGGGTTGAGGCGATTGCGCCGCTCCTCGACTTTTTGCCGTGTCTTCGGTTGCAAGATCTCGCGGGCAAAATTTACGGCTAATGCTCGAAGTTGTGAAGCCGGATATTCTTTTGGAACAACTCGATCAACGACCCCGGCTTTGTAGGCGCGTTGGGCATCGACAAGTTTGCCGGTTAGAATGAAATCCAGCGCACGCTGAATGCCGATGAGCCGCGGCAAACGCTGCGAGCCGCCGAATCCCGGAATGATGCCGAGCCGCACTTCGGGCAAGCCAATGCGCGTTTTGTCGGAATTTCTCGCGATGCGAAAATGACACGCCAACACCAGCTCCAGGCCGCCGCCGACGCAAGCGCCGTCAATTGCGGCGACAACTGGAAAGGACAGCGCGGCGATTTTATTAAACACGGCCTGGCCTTGCGCCGCTTTCTCACTTCCATCTTTTGGATCAGTTATGTTTTCAATCTCTTGTAGCTTTGCACCGGCGATAAAATTTCCTTCTTTGCCGCTAATCAAAACCAAAGCGCGAAAGTCGGTGCGTGTGCGTAGCTCATCCACTACTGAATTCAATTCCATCATGATCGGCGACGACAAGATGTTGACCTTCTCGCCGGGAACATCCAAGATCAAAACACCAATGTCGCCATCTTTTTCCAGACGAAACGATTGGCGCATTTTCATAATTTCTTCAGCTTTGCTGACTTCCATACGTGTCCTCGTATTGTTGAATTCGTAAAATGTAAAGGGTAATAAGTTTACGCATTACGAATCACGCTTTACGCTCAACGATCATCGCCCCGCCCTGACCGCCGCCGATGCACAACGTCGCAAGACCAATATTCAAATTGCGTCGCTTCATTTCTTTAAGCAAAGTCAAAATCAATCTCGTGCCAGACGATCCAACCGGATGTCCGAGCGCAATCGCCCCGCCGTTGACGTTCAGCAACTCGCGATTGATTTCGCCAATAGGCTCTTCACGACCCAGCCATTTCTGTGAAAGCTTTGAATCGCGGAAAACCATTTCGTTGGCAATCACCTGCACAGCGAATGCTTCGTTCATTTCAATGAGTTGAATTTTTTTGAAATCAATCCCGGCAAGTTTCAACACTTTAGCAGTGGCCAATGACGGCCCGAGGCCCATGCGCGCCGGGTCGAGTCCGGCGAACGCATAGCTGCAAACAAAACCGAGTGGCTCGTAGCCAAGCGCCTTCGCTTTCTCCGCCGACATCATCAGCACCGCGGCAGCGCCGTCGGTGATTTGGCTTGAATTTCCCGGCGTGACCGTGCCGTAAACGCGATCGAAAACCGGCTTGAGTTTTTGCAGCGCTTCCATCGATTGATTCTTGCGGATGCCGTTGTCTTCATCAACAACCGTGTTGTATTTCGGCGGCGGGAAAACCGGCACGATTTCTTCGCGAAGCTTGCCAAAATCGGTGGCCGCCGTCGCGCGTTGATGGCTCATGAGCGCAAACTTGTCCTGCTCCTCACGGCTGATGCCGAATTCTTTAGCGAGAACTTCCGCCGTCTCTCCCATGTTGAGATCGCAAATCGGATCGGTCAGACCGACGGCGAGGCCGATCACCGGCTTAAAATGCTTTGGCCGCACTTGCGCAAACGCGCCGATTTTTTGTCCGAGCGATTTCGCTTTCGCCGCGTCAGCCAGGACGTCGGAATATTCGGGTGGATAGAGAATCGGGATGTTGCTCATGGATTCGACGCCGCCGGCGATCATCACCTCGGCCATGCCAGTGGCGATCTTCAGATGCGCGTTGGCTATGGACTCCATTCCAGACGCGCAATTCCGCGCCACGGTGAATGCGGGAACATGCCGAGGAATTCCGCCCTTCAAAGCGATGACCCGCGCAATATTCGTTGCTTCGGGCGGTTGGGCGATGTTGCCGATCACCACTTCGTCAATCAGATTCGGATCAACCCCGGTGCGCTGCAACAACTCAGCGACGACGATGCGGCCAAGCTCCTGGGCCGGAAGACTTTTGAATAGCGTGCCGGCTTTGACATAAGGCGTGCGCAGACCATCGACAATCACGACATCTTTCATGGCGCTTCCTTTCATTAAACATCCGCCGGAAGGCCATAAGTGTCAAGCTAAGAAATTTCGGCAGGTTTTTGTTTGCAACTTCACAGCAACTCAACCCCTAAGTCCCCTTCTCTTGAAAAGAGAAGGGGACTTCTAAAACTCGATTTTGCTTTTCACCCCCTTCTCTTCCCAAGAGAAGGGGGCAGGGGGATGGGTTGCTGGTATTCGAATAGCCCTAACTTGACACAAATAGCGTAACGGCGACTTTTACTTTTGAGCCTGAAGATTTATTCTCAGGCGAGCATTGGTACAAAATTAAAATGTCTAACCTCCGTAATGCCAACCGACTTCTTGCAGAGTTAACGGATTTCCTTCCTTTAGCACACTAGCCTCGACAACTTCAGCAATGTATAAAATGTGATCGCCGGTTTTGTGCTGGGCAATCACTTTGCATTCAAAAAACGACAACGCCTCTTTCAAAATCGGCGCGCCGGTGGCTTTGCCATCCGCGACTTCGTCCTTTTCGAATTTGTTGTCGACGCGTTTTTGAGGCTTGGTAAATGTGACCAATAAATCTTCCGCTGTTCCCGATGGCAGCACATTCACCGAAAAAACTTTGCTCTCGTCAATCAACATTCGAGTGTGCGCCGTTTCTTCAACAGCCAGGGCGACCAATGGCGGCTCGAAAGAAATTTGCGTGAGCCAATTTGCCGTCATGCCGTTGGCCTCGCTTTTACCTTTCGAGCCGATCACATAAAGGCCATAGGTAATGTGCTGCAGCGCCGTCTTTTTTGCTTTTTCGTCCATGATTCCTCCGTGAGTCAGTCAATTCAAAGAGGTCAGTAATAGATTTCACGGATTACTCAGACTAATTCCGTGCAATTTGTTGCTTTTGTTTCGGTGTTGAATATAAAAGAAATCAAACCGTTCGCAACGCTTATTTTATGCAAAAGACCTCAGACTCGGATGCTTTACGAAGGGGACTTTGCGCTTGACAATGAAAAATTTTATGCCAATATTTCACCGCCTTAATTTCCCTAACAATGGTTTAACCCTTGAGAGGATGCAATGAAATACGCATTGGTGTTTCTGACGGCCCTCTCAACGTTGGGGTTTTGTTCATTTGCGCAGGCTGGCGGTTTTTTGATTGATAAACACGGGGCGTGGGCGATGGCTCGATCGGGCCTTTGTCCGACGATCCAAGCGCCGATAATTTTGCTTATGTCACCGGCGGCATTTTCAGTCTCGATGCAGTCCATCCCACGCCGGTCGGCTATGGAATCGTGGCTAATTCTTTCATTCAACGCATAAATGAATTTTACGGATCGAACATGCAAGAAGTGAACTTGGCCGCGTTGCTGGAACAAGGCAGCTTGGCAAGATCGTTTGCCCAAAACATAAAAGTAAATCCTTTCTTGATTCCGAGCGAAATGATCGAAGGAATGATAAGGACAATTACCGGCAGGAAAATATTCTGAGATCTGGGGAGGAGGGAGAAAATCTCGGCGCTTTTCTCATGGCTGGCATTTTTGTTCTAATGCATAAAAATTGTTTTTGCTTTTTACGAATTACGTATTACGCCTTACGCATCACGAATCACGTTTTACGAAAAATTCACTCAACAACGGGAATCATCTATGCAGGAAAGCATTCGCAACAAAAGTTTTACGCTGCTCGCTGCTACACTCATGCTGCTTTCGGTCATGGCATGCAGCGATCATGGCTTGGCGCCGATTAACGAAGGCTACATCTCCGGCACCATCCGCTACGTTGGCCAGCCGCCGCCCAGCACGGTAGCGGTGCTCTTAGCATTCTATCGTCAATATCCGCCGCAAAACATCATCCCACCGGATGATACGCTTCTTGTCCAGCCGCCTTATGTGGATTCCACCAGATATACAACAAAACTTTTGGCCGGACGTTACGAGTGGGTCGTGCTGGCGTGGATTCCGATAACCGGGCTGCCTGGTTTGGATACGTTGGGCATGTACTACGACAAAACGGATTTGACGCGCCCGGGCGTAGTCGAGGTTGCCCCGGACGACACGCTGCGCGACATTGACATCACGGCTGATTTTTCGAAGTTGACGCAGCCATCACCGATTTTGAACAAATCGAATGTGGAGGAAGTCGCATGGCGCGAGGAATAGATTTAATCCAAAGCGAAGCGCATCCCGACGCGTCGGGACAGAGACGCAGAGATACCGCAAAGCACACCCTCTTATTTGATTTTTCTTTGCGATTACTTTGCGCCTTTGCGTCTCTGCGTGAGATTTTTGGTTCTTTGATCAATGGCTACATAATCGCAGCGATTCTTACTTTCTCGATTGGCACGGCAACGGCGCAGCAAACCGGTTCTATCGGCGGGCGGGTGCTCGATGCGAAAACCGGCGAGCCGCTGCCGGGTGTGAATGTCGCCGTTCAAGGGACAGCGTTCGGCGCTGCTGCAAATGAAAACGGATTGTTCGTCATCAAGAATCTGCCGGTCGGCAGGTACACGCTCAACGCAACCATGATCGGCTATGCTCCGGCAGTACGCACAAGCGTGGCAGTGACCGCCGGCGGTACGACGCCCGTTGTATTACGTCTCGCCGAAACGTTGATCGAAGTGCCGACCACTATCGTCACTGCCAGCAAGAGGGCGCAGTCGTTCATGGAAACTCCGGCGAGCGTCAGCGTGATCAATGCGCGGCAAATCACCCAACAGAATTTTGTGACGCTGGACAAAGCGCTTGAGTTTGTTCCGGGAGTTAATCTCATGGCCGGGCAGCTCAACATTCGAGGTTCATCGGGTTACAGCCGCGGCGCGGGAAGCCGCGTGCTCCTTCTCGTCGATGGCATTCCGATGATGCCCGGCGACAGCGGTGATATCAAGTGGGACGCG
>Ga0247727_10006140_pt1 | contig 23772 bp, 47 predicted proteins | sample WisWelCaveWW1625_FD_202498 | JGI IMG/M metagenome (GOLD analysis project Ga0247727, IMG submission 202498) | Biofilm microbial communities from Wishing Well Cave, Virginia, United States - WW16-25 | ecosystem: Environmental > Aquatic > Deep subsurface > Groundwater > Cave microbial mat | place... | reverse complement strand
GAAACGATCCTATGGCGTCGTCCACGGGTTGGCGACATGCGAGACCTGCGACTGGCACACGGAGTCTTACAAGAATGCGCAAGCCAACGCGGCCAGACACGCGCGCGCCCATGGTCATCGCGTCAGTGGCGAAGTCGGCCACGTGTTCACTTATGACGGGAGTCATGCATGAGCGACGCGCGAACCGAGTACCTGACCGACCGAAATCGCGCGAGGGTTACCGCGTGGGCGCAAGAGCGTGCGCTTCCTCCTTTCTTCGATGTCATACCGAGTCCGGACGGCATGCTGGTATTCGCCTTGCGTCAACGCGCGACCGCGGACGGGAAGATCGTGGAGGAAGTTGTGGCCGCGAGATTTTTTCGTCAGATGGACGCTACCGATGCCAAGGCAGATGACTGACCCTCTTTGGAAGTGGGAACGCCTGATCGATCCCGTGGCCGCGCTCGCGCTACCCGTCATTGACCGCGGCGCGCACTTCTCTGCGGACATGCGCTACCGCTGGAGTCTCTGGCGTATGTGGGACACGACGATAGCTCCGGTAACGTTCTGCATGCTCAACCCATCGACAGCGGACGCCACAAAGAACGATCCGACCGTCGAACGCTGCGAGCGTCGCGCACGCATGATGGGATTTGGCGGGATCGTCGTCGTCAACATCTTCGGCCTACGTTCCACCGATCCGCGTGGGCTATACGAGGCGGACGACCCGATCGGTACCCACAACCTAGATGCCATCATGCACGCAGTGGCCGAGTCCGATATGGCCGTCCTGGGATGGGGCGATCACGGGCGGCACATGAACCGCGGCCAGAACGTGCTGACCATGCTCCGCGGCGAGGGCCACGGGCCCAAGCTCCACCACCTTGGGCTCAACAAGAGCGGGGAGCCTCGGCATCCGCTCTACGTGAGCTACAACGTGAGTCCTCGCCGATGGGTTGCTGAGCCTGGGGCATGAAACTCACTGAAGCGCAGTTCATCCTCAGTCGGCTACTGGAGCGCAATCGCACTCGCTCGGAAACAATATTCCGCGTCCTGAGCGCGTCGGAGACGGAAGCGATCACGACCGCGATCGAGGCGATCGGTGCCTATGACCAGGCCAGAATCGAAGTGCGTCGAGCGGCAGGCAGGTTCCACCACAAATGATTGGCGGAACGATTTCCGCACAATGCGGAAAAGGGCCGGGACCCCAGGTCATCGGACAAGGGACGGCTCGCGGGCTCCGGGATCGCGGCATGATGCCGGCGATCCCTCCCGCAACCAGTGGACCCGTGGCCCCGAGGGCAAAATCGGGGCATAATCTGGTCGCCTCGGGGAGGGATCTCCGGGCGGCCTTTGATCTGTCGGCACCGCGAGGATGATGCAGATTATCTTCCAGCCGCGCAGGCCCATCAGCGAGGCTTTCGCAGCCTTCGATGCCGAGAATCCGGCCGTCTACGAGCTGTTCAAGCGGTTCGCCGATGAGTTGCGGGCGCGAGGTCAGACCGGAATCGGCGCCAAGATGATCGTCGAGCGCATACGCTGGGAGATGGCGGTCGAGACCACGGGGGCGGACTTCAAGGTCTCCAACAATTTCACCGCGCACTACGCGAGGAAGCTCGTTGCGGAGCGGCCCGAGTTCGCCGACTTGTTCGAGATGAGGAGGCTACGCGCTTGATGCAAAAATTGGTGGACCGGACGGATGAAGAGGGTGCTAGGATTTGGCTCGTGTGGTCGAATGAGCACGGCGCCTGGTGGCGGCCGAACACTTGGGGCTACACATATCAGATTTCGGAGGCCGGCCGTTATACGGAGGCCGAGGCTATCCGTCACAGTCAGAGTCGGCCCGCCACGCCAACGGCCCCGTGCCCGGAAGTCATGCTCCTGGCACCCGAAGCGCAGATGGCGCGTCTGGATGCCATGACCGACAGGATGATGCGTACGGAGGCCCTACGCCTGCTCACGATCTACGAGTTCCCCGGATCGCGTTGCCACGCCGGGCATGATAACAAAGTGTCGAAGTCGCTGTGGGAATGTCCGCGGTGTACCGACCGACTGCGTGAACGGCTCACTAAGCTACGTGCACAGATGGATTCATTCGCCGAGTACGACTGCGAGACTGAGAACGACGCCTCCTGCGACTGCATCACATGTTACGCCCGCGCGGCCGTCGCCGAGGATAATGCTCTACGCGACCGGCCGGTGGAGATAACCCGACGATGAGCCGCTATGCGCGCAGTACTTGTGTGAGTAGCGCCCGCAGCCAAGAGGAGATACGGGCCACCCTCCGACGTTATGGAGCAGGTCAGTTCGTATTCGGCGAAGAACCGACGCGCGCGTTAGTTGGATTTCTGATGAACGGACGCCAGATTAGGTTTGTGCTCCCGCTTCCGGATCCGCGGTGCCGGGAGTTCACCCATACGCCAGCGCGAGAAACCGAGCGCCACCTCGACGACGCCACCATGGCGTGGGAGCAGGCATGTCGGCAACGCTGGCGTGCTCTCGCCCTCGCGGTAAAAGCCAAATTGGAGGCAGTAGAGAGTGGGATCGCTACGTTCGAGACCGAGTTCCTGGCCTATATCGTTCTACCGAATCGGCGCACGGTTGGCGAGTGGATGCTCCCGCAGATCGAGGCCGCCTACTCCAAGAAGGACATGCCCGCGCTCTTGCCATGGGGAGGAGAGGGGGCCGAGCGACTATGATCCATAATTCCATTGTCATCGTTGCAAGAACAACATCGCGCGAGACCGGAGACGTCGTGCGGCGCCGTATTGGCATCTGCACCGATGCTGTTTTTGCAAATGGGGCACTCACGCTATACATCCAACCGGAGGAGGGCGAGGGTGACATTTTCCGTCGGCTTGAAGGTGGCCGTGCGGAAGTCGCCATCGAAGACGATCCTATGGGCCCGCCGAATGGGAACCCGCGCTTCCGGCTGAGGCTGGGTGCATGATCGGCAGACTACGATGCCGTATTCGAGCATGAACGCCAAAGGCAACCTGACCGACCACAGTAGGAGGTTTCTGAGAGGCCGAGCCATCGGACTCGCGGCGGCGATCCAAGAATTGATTTGGACGGCGACGCACGAGTGCGGCGATTTGCGCCAGGAGAAGGCGAGAGAGCAATTCGCGGACGCACTCGTTTCTCTTGGGAACGACTAATGTGTTGCAACTTTCTGAAGGACAAGTCGGGTGGCACCTCTGGCTTCATCTGCGGTCCCGGAGTGCGTGGGCCGCGCTATAGATGCGTCGTCTGCCACAAGCGGGAAGCGACGAAGCTCTGCGACTTTTTCATCGACGAATCGAATGGCACGTGCGATCGGCGTCTCTGCTGGAACTGCGCGGTGAGTGTCGGGCCTCAGAAGGATTACTGTCCGGAACACCAGAGTCCGCGAGGGCCTGGGCCGATATAAGGAGCCAACGATGACCGACCCGACGCCGCCGATGCAAGAACCTTGCGAGTTCTGCGATGTTGACGAGAGCGGCCAACTCGCGCCACGTTGTCTAGTAGAGTTGGAAGTGCAGTTGGCCGCCGAGAAATCGGCCCGTGAGAAGGCCGAACGCGAGCGCGACGAGGCGAGGGCGAGATTGAAAGCGTCGCTTGAGGCGTTGCGCTTCCTGAGTGACGAGTCCTTATGCCAGTTGCGCCACGAAGATTCGTGCTGCCTGGTCGAGGCTGGCGTACAAGGCATTGCCGAGGACGCCATCCGCGAGGCCGCGAGGAAGGAGGATTGACATGGCACGGAAAACGAAGCTGATAGAAGGCGCCCTATCGGAGTGCAACCACAAGGGTTGCGATCTCCGCTGGCCCACGTCGTCCGAGCCGGCTGAATATCAGCAGAAGGCCGTCAAGGTGGTCGTGGAACAGCCGGGTTCAAAACCTACCGTAACATGGTGGATGGGCACTGGCTACATTCGACTCAGGGGCGGTGGTCACGTTAAGATCGTGTGCCCCGGATCGCCTGGCTTCCGGCCGGGGAAGTTGTCTTTGAGTCAAGAGCCGGGGAGGAAAAGCATATGATGGCGCAGCGCGTAGGCTATGAACGACCAGAGGGATTCATAAATAAGTTAAGCCTAAAGCCGGAAATCATTAAGCCAAGTCGAGAGATCGGATTCCAGCTCGGCTGGAACGAGGAAAACAAGTTGTGGAAGCCATATCTACTGCTTGAGCTTTGGTGGTGGCAAATACAAGTAGGTTGGCTGTGGGAGTAGAAAAATGATTACCTGCCCGACGTGTATAATGTGATAATCCTATGAGATACGCGGCGAATACCGGAGTCAGCGTCGAAAAGTCAAAGGCCGAAATTGAGCGAACTCTCACGTGCTACGGAGCGAATCAATTTGCCTACGTATGGAGGGACGAAGGCGCGATGATAGGCTTCTGCATGAACGGTAAGATGCTCCGCTTCCTATTGCCGATGCCAAGCCGGACTGCGGATGAGTTCGCGAAGAGCCCGACCGGACGACGCCGAAAGAATCAAGAGGCGATACTTAAGGCATGGGAACAAGCGACACGCCAGAGATGGCGGGCGCTCGCGCTACTCGTAAAGGCGAAGCTCGAAGCGGTCCACTCCGGGATCACGATTTTCGAGGAGGAGTTCCTGGCGCATATCGTACTGCCCGGGACGAGCGGGATGACGATGGGACAGATGAGCCTGCCGCGAATCGAGCGGGCCTACAAGACAGGGGAGACCGTTGGGCTTCTTGAATGGGGAGGTAAAATCACAAATGAAGCTCATTGAAGCACAGTCGATTATCTTCCGCATGCTGGAGCGCAACCGCGATCGGGCCGACACCTACTACGGATTGCTGACAGCGCAAGAAACTACGGCGCTTACGCTCGCGATCAAGGCGATGGCGGTATCAACAGTACAATGGTCATCAAAACACGCGGATCAAGTGTCGGCATTGAATGTGATAATACCGGGATGACCGTGCGCAGGCTGACCCCGCGCGAGTGCGAGCGGCTTCAGGGCTTTCCCGACGACTACACGCTTGTTGCCTGGCGCGGCAAGCCGGAGGACCAATGCCCCGATGGCCCCAGGTACAAAGCCATCGGCAACTCGATGGCGGTGCCATGCATGGTCTGGTTGGGGAAACGAATTCAAGCCGTAGAGGACATAAAGTAATGAAACAAAAACCCTGCGAATCCTGCCGTAAGCTCACGGACCAGCTCTACAATTCACAACACGTTAACGTGTCCCTGTCGGCGCACAACGCCCGACTGCGGGCCGAACTTGATGCCATCCGATGGTATCTCGGACGCAACGAGGGCGAGAAAGCGGCATGACATGCAACAAGTGCGGCAGGCCGGACTCTGGGATATCCCCGGTGGGGAGGGAACCGAAGGCCACAATGGACTGCGATCTATGCCGCAATAAAATTCCGCTTCATTGGCGGCACGTATGCGATTCCTGTTTCCAGTTTTGGGAGCTCGGCCGCAAGCGCCAGAAGTTAGGAAAATCTGAAGGGAGGCTTGGACATGCGAATGTCGTCCTGGAACTTAAATTTGACGGGGAGGACGGAAATCCAGAAAAGCCATTCGAGATTCGGTCGAAGGACCTCATTGCGGCTATGGGGGCCATGAAATTACGCGGTACGTCTCTCCATAAAAGATTCAGCCGTCCGGATGGGGCAATCAATATTGGGATGTCGGAGCGGCATCATTGGATGATCGGCGGAAGCGAGTTAGTGCAAGTTCCCGAGTCGAGAGCCGTCGCAATGGCTAAGATCGTGGCGGCGGTATTCAATGCATTAGCCCGCGCTCGCGTCGATGGTTTCAATGATGGCCGGAACCTACTGGCCGGACTTGCCAATGGCCAAATAACGACCGGCCAATTCGACGCCATGAGTGAGAAGGTTGCCGACGGTCGGCGGCCAAGCGGTTAGTGGCGAAGTCGATTCATTCTGTCGGCAGGCATACGAGGATGAGTGCATTTGAACAGTTGGAGGCATCGTGATGGATGAATGTTGCTTTAGTGGCGTCCACAATTTCCTGGTACAAATAGGGTGATCGCAGGGGCTTTACGTGTCAAGTGGAATCGGCCACGCGGAGGTTCGTGCGATGAAAGTTGAGACGAGCATAGCCGTACTGGTGTGCACGTGCGGGGGCGACGGCTTTGAGTGCCCGTCTGGGACCTATGACGGGAGCAATCTCCGTCTCGGCGAGCTCATCACCTGCGGCGCGTGCGGGCGTGTATGGAAAATTGTGCGCCAACCACGTCCAGCGAGGATGCTTCGCCTAGTTTCGGGGCCAGAGCACCGCGGGGCATAAGGAGGAATATGATGCCCGAGCCCGGCCGGGTCTACTGCGGCGATGCCATCGAGATCATGCGAGGATGGCCGGCGCAGTCCATTGATTTCATATTCACCGATCCGCCCTACGGACACAACAACAACAACGGCGATCTAATATCCCGGCGGGAAGAAGCCCTAGGGCAGGGCGTTGGGACCAGTCCCCGAGAGGCTTTCCGTCCTATCGCCAACGACGGCGAAGAAGCGAATACTCTGGTCCGTGCTTTCTTCGCCGAGGCTAAACGGCTCTTGAAGCCCGGCTGCTGCTGCTGCTGCTGCTGCTGCTGCTGCTGCTGCGGCGGCGGCGGTCCCGATCCGCAGTTCGCGCGGTGGTCGCTCTGGCTTGATGAGGTCCTTGACTTCAAGCAGATGGTGATCTGGGATAAGGGACCGATGGGCATGGGCTGGCATTACCGCCGAAGTTACGAAACGGTGCTCGTGGCGACAAAACCCGGGGCGGCCTGCAAGTGGTACGACGAGAGCAACACGGTTGAGAACATCCTACGATCGGGCGCGGTCCCGAAAATAATCCCATCGGCCGAGCAACACCCCACGGAGAAGTCGCCGCGGCTTGCCAAGCATTTTATTCGCCTTCACACTCTGCCGGGAGATGTGGTTCTTGATCCATTTACAGGATCGGGCTCAACGCTTGACGCGGCAAATCGCCTCAATCGCCGCTGGATTGGCATCGAGTTGGCCCCCGAGTTCCATGCGATGGCGACCGAACGTATGCGCCGTGCCGTAATCCTCCCGCCGGAGGAAGCGGCGAAAGAGGGGAGGCTGTTTTGATGGGGACGAAATTCACATCGAAAGGAATCCGTGGCGGCCACTTGACAAAAGTTTTTTTCGGGGTTACAATGCGCACGGCCTGGGAAGGTCAGCGGACGGACGCATGAACACGCAATCGAATCGCTCCCTCATTTTGGTCGGCGCGGTCCTCCCGACGCCATGCGTCCTCCGGGCTCCTTCCCAGGTCCCAGAGCTGCCGCGCCGGCCTCTTGATTTCCGCGCCCAGAGGTAGACGATGCCGTGGATTGAGAGCCATGAGGAATTGTGGGATCACTTCAAGACCGATCGCATGGTCGAGATCTTGGCTCCGGTATTCAAGGGTGTGCTTGATGAGGACGAGGTACGGACTTTCGTGGCCGGCATCCTCCACCGGCTCTGGCACTTCGCGCTGAAAAACGCCTGGCGGAATGCGAGCCTCGAACCTTGGGGGGAGTCCGGCATCGAACGCGCCGCGCGCTGGAAGCGCACACCCGGCGCCCTGATTGCGGCCCTGCGGCAGAGCGGATACATGGATGGATTTGTGCTCCATGGGTGGGTTGAGCGGGCTGGCGAAGTAGTAAATAAGCGGCTGGATCGGGAGGCGAAGCGGGCGAAACGCATCTCGAATCGGGAAGGATGTGACATTCTGTTGACAACGAATCGGGAAGAATCGGGAAGAATCGGGAAGGAATCGGGAAGGAATCGGGATATCCCGAAATGTAACAAGGTCGATCCCGAATCGCCAAAAAATCCGCCGTCCTTAGACGGTAATACCGATGCGTCCGCCGTTGTCCGGACATTGTCTGCCGGATGTACCCCTACCGTAGCCGTAGCCGTACCCGATCCCGATCCCGATCCCGATCCCGATCCCGATCCCGATCCCGATCCCGATCCCGATTTGTACCCGCCCCATGCCGGAGCCGTACCGAATAACGGGTTCGCACTCTTTTGGGCCGCCTACCCGCGGAAGGATTCGAAGCTCATGGCACAGAAGGCGTGGGGGAAAATCCACCCGACCCCCGAAACCGAGCAGGCGATTATGCAGTCTCTTGCCTCCCACAAGCTGAGTTCGCAATGGCAAGACCCACAATTTATCCCGTACCCATCGACTTGGCTGAACCAGCGACGATGGGAGAGCGATGCACCGCCGCCCCCGCAGGCGAACAACCAACCGGCCGGAGCCGCATCCGACCACGGCCGCGGCTACGAGCACTACGACAAGTTCGCGGCAAAATGAGAAGCGAATCAGCGACGGAGCGGCCGGCCGACTGGGTGGACCCACAGGAGCCCCCGTGCTCATTCTGCCGATGCGGCGCACCGGCCGAGCCACCCGTGTACGTCAAGCCCGTCTTTTGGCAGGGGCGAGCACTCCACGAGACCGGCGTCTGGGTTGTCCCAGGTCAGTGCCGATCTTGTCGGTCGTCTCTCGACCGCATCGGTGTGGATGCCGACGGTGTCCACGCGGCGGCCGAACGCAGGAAGGCCGTTGAGATCGCGCTCGCACGTGCGGGTCTGGAGCCCGAGCACCAGCACATGACGCTGGATACCTGGCGAGCACCCAAGGACTTTACCCAGCGGGCGGTCATCGACTCGGCCGCGGCCGGAAAGGCCAACTTATTTCTTTTCGGACCGACGGGGACTGGCAAGACGCATCTCGCCGTCGGAATCCTGCGGCGCCGGATTGAGGCTACTGGCGCATCGGGCTATTTGCGGATCGTCCCAGAGCTCATGCTTCGGCTCCGCGCCGCGGTCAAGAGCGGGGACGACGCCGCGATCATCTACGAGCTGACTTCCGCGCCTGCTGGTCTTGTACTCGACGACCTCGGCGTTGAGCGCCCGAGTCGGTACGCGCTTGAGGCTCTGTACCTCATCGTAGACCGGTGGGCCCGCCGAGGACGTACCGGACTAATCGTCACGTCGAACAGGGACCTGAAGTGGGTCGCGAAGAACCTCGACGAGCGGATCGCGTCCTGGCTGGCGGGTATGCGCGGGGCATTGGTTGTCCACATGACGGGCCCAGACCACCGAATCGAGGGCGCGGCATCATGAGCATGGCACCGACCTGCCCCGCGTGCGATACAGCACCCGCCAAGCCTGTATCACTCAAAAACGTATATATGGCGGACGGCCGCGTGCGCCGAGGCCGCCTCGCTGGAGTACCCGCCATTCTGCCTACGTTCGCGCAGGATGCGCGTTACGAGCCCGGCACGCGCCCAAGTGGCCCGGAATCGCTTAAATCGCATCCTAGCGCGTCATCGTTTACACTTACGAGTATTATATATGCCTTCCGGGGTGCCCAGGCATGAGCCGCTGGAAGCTGGGCCGCGGCCGAGCCAGTGGCGGGATTACCGAGGCGGACGTGACCAAGAGCGTGCGCGCCATGCTGAAGCTACTCCGAGTCCCACACTTCAAGAACTTCGCGACGCTCGGATCCAAGCGCGGCGTCAGCGACATCATCGGCGTCCTCCCACCGACGGGCCGCGCGTTGTTCCTGGAACTCAAGGCCCCGGGCAAGGCGCCGACGCCAGATCAGCGCACCTTCCTGGTCGAGATGGCGTCCGCAGGCGCGGTCGCTTTCTGGGCGGACAACGTGCGCGACGTTATCGTCCGCCTTGCCGACGAGGATTACGGGCCGGCGCAGGCGACTGCCGCCCAGATGCGCGGCTCATCGCTCACGGGACCCCGGCCAGCTCCACTCGCCGCCGTCTCCGGCCCGTCGGTCGCCACGATTTCGCCCACGCTGGGCGCGCAAGACCAAGACGCAGGGGGAGAACCACAAACATGAGCGACAAGCAAAACGGAGACGACGGGGCCCTGGCCTTGAAGGGCCAGCAAGTGGCGGGGACGCAACGCACTATCGACGGCGGAAAGGTGTTGAAGTCGGCACCACATCCGCTGGCCTTCGAGCGCGCGTTCGACCTGGTGACGCTGCTGGAGAAGATCGAGGATCTCCAGAACCGGGCGACCGAGATGAAGAGCGATCTGGCGCACGTGTTGGTCGAGAACCGGGTGTTGGCTCCGATGGTGCGCGTGCAGACCCGGCGCCGCATCTACGTTTACCACGTCGAGGACACGACGGAGCTCGTGTGCCAGAAGGAGAAATTGTGATCTCCTGCGGCGAGGCGGTCGTCATTGGTCTCCTAATCGGGGCCATCGGCGGCAAGCCGCTGTTGGACGAGATCGACCGCCTCGCCGCATTGCCTCTCCGCGTCTGGTCGAGGCTCTGGGGCCGATGATGAAGATGCACTTCGCGGAGATGCGCAATGGCGATTTCCGGATCGCCTGCGGGGGAAAAATTCGCTCATCGCTAAACTGGACGATCGTGCGCGAGTTGGTCGCGTGCAGGAAATGCCACCGCATCGCCTGGGGACCGTATCGGGGGGCATTGCCCGGCGGAGCGTCCGCTCAGCGATCCTATGCCCGTCGGCCACCTGCGCGCCGTGGGCGTATTGGCCGCCGAAAGGAGACGTCATGATGCCTTCTGTCGAATCAGAAAAGCTGGACGCAACCGACCTAATCTGGCGCGCGCGCGTCGTACACGATACAGCGATCGCTTGTCTTCCGGAGATTCTGCGCCAACGCAAGCGAGCATCGGTACAAGACTCCATCACAGAAGCGATTTCGGTCGGCGAGGAGATGTTCCGCCAACTCCTAGCGGCGTCGCGATACGCGAGGAAAATCCAGGACGAGGGTAGTCAACGTCCATGAGCGAGCAGGTGCAGGCCGAGCCGTCGGTGCCCATTGCGTCGGAGTATCCACAAGACGATGACGATTGGGTGGAGTTCACGCTCAACGCAACTGGATTATTAATCAAACCAACCCCGCGGCACATCCGATGGGGCGGGCCCAGCGAAGACGCGGTCCAGGCCAGGGACGCATCCACCGCTCCGGCTGCCAATCCGCCAGACACATCTGCCCGCGCGTGGGCTGTCGCCTGGCCTGGCGGTAGCATAGAGATCGCGTTGGCTCCAGGCACTGAGCCCGAAGTCGGGCAGGTGCTCCGGCTCTACGGTCTCACACCAGAGGGCAACATGCGCGGCCTGTTCTTGGCCGGGCAGAGACTCCTCTACCGAACTGTCGCCGAGCAGGCCGATAAGGAGCGCCAGGCGCGCGCGGCGATCGATGAGCAGATGCGCGAGCAGTTTGAGCACGAACGCGCCAACCTCGACGCCCGAGTCGCGAACCTACCGCCGGTCTTCCAGCGGCGGATCGAGCGTTTCCGCGTCGGCAACGCTGACTTCCGCTGGCGGTTCGAGGCGATCGAGATATTCGTGTGCGAGCAGGCGCGTCTCATCGGCGACCACTTCCGCCTGCGCGGAGCCAAGGCACTTGCGGCGTGGATGCGCGCGCCGTTGCGCGAAAGACTTCGTCAACTCCCGGCTCTGAGCCCCGAGCACGATCCCGTTACGTTCGGCGCCGCGTGCGCGCTGGCGCGCGCCTACGTGTGGGACCCGCTGCTGATGGCGAAGGCGCACGGGGCACTCGTAACCGTCGTTGGCTGCGAAGCCTATGGTTGCCACCCGAAGGAGGGGCGAGCGTGAAAGAAAAATTGTTTTTGGTCTTCTTCTGGTCAGTAATCATATTTATCCTCCTTATCCTCACGTGTGGGGTCGGCATGCAGATTTTCGGAACAAAACCGAAGCAGTCGTGGATGGGTGGCTATACCCCCGAACAGGATACCTACATGTGTATCCGTGGCCACCTTGGTCAGATGGCCGAGGCCGACCATGTGACTTCGTGGTCAGCGGATCTTTATCAGGCGGTGGCCGAGGAATGCGAGCGGCTTTTTCTGGAGCCAAAGAAGTGAACGATGACACAATCCGTTGGCCGCAGGATCGCCGGGATTGCCGGGACTGCCAAATGGAATGGTTGGGCGGCCGGCAGGCCGCATCCGGGGACCCGAACGGGCCACTGACTTTCTTGCCCTGCGGGCGGCATAATGCCATTCCCTGCGGTTGCGTGTTGTATGAGATTGACCGTGGCCGCGCCGACTTCGCGCCATGTCGTAAGCACGTCGAACTACTGTTTGCGTCCAGTAACTTGACGCTCGATTTAAGCACGGGGCCGCCGCGCCACTGGCCGTGCCGGACCCAGATGCTGGTCCGCGCACGGCGTCAGACGGCGGGGGCGCGGCATGACCGGTTGGGTCTGGAATCTACGCAACGGCCAGCCTCCGCCCGGGGCCGTCCGTGTGGACCGCCGGACGCCCTGGGGGAACCCGTTCCGAATGGCGTCGGAATCTATGCGATTGCGAGCCATCGAGTGTTACCGAGTCTACTTGCTGCGCAAACCATACCTCATAGACAAAGCCCGGCTGGAATTAGCCGGCAAGGTGCTGGTCTGTTGGTGCGCGCCAAAGCCATGCCACGCAGATGTTCTGGCCAGGGTGGCCGCAGGAGGAGAACCATGAGACTGAATATCGACGCTCGCACTCTTGCGCTCATGTCGGGCGTCTGATACACTGACGGCGATGGCCTTCCCTACCCGAGAGACGCTACGCCACCGAGAAGCCTTCGAGATTTATTGGGCACTCGGAAGTGACCGCAGTTTCGAGCTCCTGTCCGAGAAGATAGGCGTCTCAACGAACGGGATCAAGAACTGGAGCACGGCCTTCGGCTGGCGACAGCGATTAATAGACCGCGACGCGCAGATCGCCGACCTGGCCACGAAACAAAACGTGCGCGAAGCGGTGAAGGCGCGGCGGGTGCTTATCAAGCTCGCGCGCGCGTCACTCGCCAAGTACGCGCAGGCATTGCGCAACAACGAGATCAAGTTCGCGGCCAACGATTTGGAGCGTCTGGGTTCGCTGCTCCTGCTCCTGGTCGGCGAGGCCACGCGGCGCGAGGAGCACATCAACAAAGGCGGCAACACGAGCAAGCCGGAGATGCGGGCTCTGATGCAGGATATCTTGGACAAGATCCCGGAGACGCCGCGCAACCACGTAGTGCTCGACGCCGTCAGGAGGCAGTACGGGATACAAAATCGCGAAGGTGGCGGAGACGGCGCAGGCGGTTCGCTCGGCTCAGGAAGCCCTGCCGGACCCGCAGAGGGAGACCTCGGCGGCGGCCAGCAATCAGGGAACGCTTGAGGACCAACTCCTCCTAGAATTTCGCGCGCAGGTCCTGTCCGATCCGCTGTTCCTCCCCCACAAGGTCCTAGGCTACGGCAAGCTGACGGATCTCAACATCGACTGGCTCTCCTGGGCGCTGAACACCAGGCGCGGGCTCTTCCTGGGCCCGCCACAGCACTTCAAGTCCACGACGTTGTCGGTGGTGCTGCCGCTCCTGATGTTGCTCATCGACCCAGAGTGTTGCGGATTCATCGGGTCGAAGACGCTCCCGAAGGCGGAGGATTTTGCACGCGCCATCAGAAATTCCATTCGCGAGATACCCGCCTTGCGTGCCATCCTCCACGATCCGCACGCCCAAGACTCAAACGAGGGATTCACCGTCCGGCGACATAGCCGCCGACACGACCCGTCGATCAAGACCGTGGCACCTGGCGCATCTCTCGTCAAGTCGCACGCGGACTGGGCGATCCTCGATGACCTGGTAGACCAGGAGGACCAACGCAGCCAGGCCGCCCGAGAGGCGACCATCCAATGGTTCTTGCAGAGCTTCCTGCGCGCGATGACCAAGGGAGCCAAGATCATCATCGTGGGCCAGCGTTGGCATGAGGATGATTTGTACGGCGTCGTAGAGCGGCGCGCACGCGACCTCGGATTCGAGGTCTATATCGCGCAGGCACTTCGGAAAGGGAAGGCACTCGACCCGAGCATCCTCAACGTGGAGGAGCTGACTGCCAAGCGCATAGAGCTCGGTACCCCGCTATTCGAGCTCCAGTGGAACCAGAATTCATCGGCCCTGGAGGGCGATTTCTTTAAGTGGAATCAGTTCCAGATATACCACGAGCCTCCGCCGCGGGATGAGTTTGATGTCTACCAGGGAATCGACCTCGCGATTTCGGAGAGGGAGAAGGCGCACTACACGGTGATCGCCACCATGGGCCACCACCGAAAAAGCGGCCACGACTATTTGCTCCATATCCGGCGCGGGCGTTGGCAGTTCGGGAAACAACTCGAAGTCGCGGAGGCGGAGGCACAGGAGTGGCAACCAATCAAACGACGGGCAGAAGCGCAGGCGTACCAGAAGGCGTTCGTGGAGACCGCAAGATCGAGCGTGCACCCCATTGAGGGATCGACCGCCAAGACCGACAAGGTTAGCCACGCGCGCCCGTGGCAGGCCAGGGTTGAGGCCGGCAAGTTCTGGGTGCCGGATCCCGAGCGCGTGGACTGGGCGCGCGAGTTCCTGAAGGAGTGCTGCGCGTTCCAGGTCAAGCCAGGCAAGGGCTACGACGACCAGGTGGACGCCGTGTCCTATGCGGAGGACCTGATCCGCGAGGCGATGCGCCCGAGTGAAGCCGAGACCGTAAACCCCGGCGGCGCGGGGCGGGGCGCCATCGATCGCATCCGCGGCGGCCAAATGGCTGCCTGGAGGCGCGGGCTCGGTCAGGGTGGCGGTAGCTCACTCGGCGGCCTAGGCCAGGGCATCACCGGCCGTCGGAGACGTTGACGCGCGCGAAATCTCGGTCTATAATGCGGGGGCCAATATGTTTCCGCAGGTAAGCCGCTGGGCAGACGCGAGAATCCCCGCAGTCCGGATGCCCCCCCTTATAGATCGGATACCCCTTTCGGTCGCGGCGATGGCACTCCTGGCACTGGTAGCTCTAGGGATCACCGCGTCGAGCCTGGCATACCGAGGAATGCACCGGGCACTCCATCGCTGGGATGCGAATGGTCTCGCACCCCAGCCGACGGCCGAGGCGGTTGACGCCGAGTGGCTTATCGAACCATGGCTATGCGGTCCCGAGACCGGGCACGGCCAGGCATGCGGGCACCTGGAGGACCTGACCATCGGTCTACGCGCGGATGGCCTACTCACCTGGAGGCGGCAGAATCCGGCACCGGAGCGGCAACGCATCCGCGATGGCCGGGTCGCCTGCTCGAAAGAGACCCGCCGGGATGTAGACGTAACCGTATGCGACGGCGAGGTCGTTGGCATCGAGCCCAGGGGAGGCCGCCGCAAGTGAACGAGGCTGATGACCGCGGCCTCCGCTTCGGCTGGAGTGGCAGCCGATTCATTATTGAGGAGGAAGTTCGCACCGGCGGGCTGGTCGGCTATCGAGCGGTGAGCCTGTCGATCAAGGAGCTGAGTCTGATGGTCCTCGCGGTCAATGCGGGGACGCCGATACCACCACGCAACACTCTCCGGGGTGATATATGATCATGGTGGCGCCGGTACTGAGCCACCCGCTAGGCGTCTTGCGGCACCTACTCATCTGTAGGCTCTGGTTGCCATTCTGCTTAATGAGCACGCGGGTCGGCCTCTGGTACAAGCCAGAGGCGAGTCCAGTATGGCCGACCTGGAATGGCGTACTGCGTCGGCTTCCAGATGGGATGGCCTTCGTAGGCCCGCCATTTTCTAGGGCAAGACTACTCGCGGCCACAAAGATCGTCCCGTTGCTATTCGGCGTCCGCAATGGGTTTCATCAGGGCTATTTGTGCGTGGAGTCCTGCGTATTCTACAAGAGACCCTACTGATTCGCGAACGATGAATCAAAATAATCTCCGGTGCCAGGCGATGAGTGCGCGCGGGACGTACCGCGCAGCCGGCAGGTGCGAACAGCCCCCGAACCGCGTGCACCGATTCGGTCGGCGTTGGCTCTGCCACGTCCACCGGTACCAGGCGATCCGGCGCGCGATGCGTGCAGGGACCGCATCTCCGCCATCGGGTTCGGGGGGTCAGTAGATGGCCCTCTCTCGCGCCGACGCAGTGCGCAAGCTCCAGGGCCTACGCGCACTCGCCGCCGCAGACAGCGGAGCCACCGAGGCCGAACGCACAAGCGCGGCCGCCCTGGCGGACAAGCTCATGGCGGAACACGGCCTGCGCGCGGAGGACGTGCCCGCCCGCGTCGTCGAGCGGCCGAGGCCGCCCGCGCCGATAGTGCCAATCACACCTACCGTGGGACTGTCTCGCGAGTTCGTGATCCGAGTAAACGTATTCTCCAGCTTCGGCCGCATGTTCGCCGAGGATTCGATAACGAGCACGGGGGCATCTGGGTGGGACTGACGCCAGCGGGGATCTTGGCCGCATCCTTTTGGGCCACGGTCATACTTGAGCGCGTCCGTTGCGTGGACTGTGAATTTTCATGGCTCGACTTCGCCTGCGATGGCCTACAGATGAGCGTGCGCTGTCCCGTCTGCCGTCATACCAGGGACCGGAGAGTCGGCTGTAATTGAGCCCATGGCCACCGCGAGACTAATTCCCTGCGTCGCGTGCGGTGCCCCCGGGATTTTCTCCGGCTATCCCGTTCATCTCCGATGCTCCGTTGGGACTTGCGCATGCACACATCAAGGCGATGTATCGCACGACTTCATGACCGGCGCGTGTACCGCCAACGGTTGCCGTTGCCGCGGTTTCCGTGCTCCGACCTCGATACCTGTCCGCGCGGGGTCCATGCCGAATGGGAGTGAGGCCAGTTCCCATGGCTGATCGCCGAATCTACTTATTCCGCGTCTGGTGCCAGGCCGAGAACGGGTACTTGGCCGATTTCTGGGCCGAGGCCGAGCCCGACGTCTGCCCTCACAATCCGGCGCACGCACTCGACCGCGCCAAGACCCGTGTCCTCGACAGCACGATCTATGCAGACGCGGTGGTCACTATCCGCGAGGAGGCGAAGGACTCCAAGACCGGTGGGCACTTTCAAGCCGATGACTTTGTCATCGACGTCCCCGCAGGGCAAAGCGATCCGCCGGTCAAGAATATATCGTGGCCATTCCCGGTCTCGATCTTGGCGGCCAAGTTCAGTGCCCCGGGCTTCTGCCTCGAAGACGAGTTGGAGGTCCAAGTCGCCCCCGGGACGGTTATCGGTGCCCTCACCAACCCAGAGACTGCGGGCGCGGTCACCTTGCGCGCGAGCTCGACTGTAACCGCCAACATCGCGGTCGGCTATTGGGTCGATGTCGGCGGCCAGGATTGTGGACGCTGCTTGGAAATTAGCGTCACGGCCGGGACCATCAAGGTCGAGACTGCTCTCGCGGCCGACAAGTCCGCCGGCACGCTCGTGAAGATGACGGTGAAGATGATGCCGCGCAAGATCATCAGCGCGGACCTCCCAATGGTGGTCGGCGATTCCAAGATAGGCGGCTCGTACATGCCGGCGAACACGGTCATCCGAGTCATCTACAAGAACATCAAGCACTCCGGCCCACGACGGTTTCCGTTCTCGATAGAACTCCTTTACTGAGCGTCTGAAGGCACATACCCTGGCGATTTCCGCAAAAGCGTGGTACAATGCGCGTGCCAACATGGGCGCCGCGGGAGCCGATAGCGCATGAGCACCCGGAAGGCGACTATTGGCATCCTCGTATCAATCATCCTCGCGCTCATCGCCTGGGACATCTGGGTGGTGATCGAGCCGACCCCGGGCGACACCATCAGCGAGATCACTATGTTCTACGCACGTCGGCATCCCGTCATCCCGTTCGCACTCGGGGTCGTATGCGGGCACTTGCTATGGGGACAGCGACTGCCACCCGGTTCGGAGATCTGACGACGGCCATGTACGAGTACGAGGGGCGGATACTGAAGGTTGTCGATGGTGACACCGCGGATTTTGAGTTAGACCTTGGTTTCTACGTCCGAGTGACCAAGCGCCTCCGCCTAGTCGGGATCAATACGCCGGAGCGTCATGGCCCCGAGGCCGACAAAGCCGCGGAGGCCGTGCGTTTCGTCGAGACCTGGACGCAGGGCCGCCGACTCATCGTGCGCACGGAACGCGACCGGGTCGAGAAGTTCGGGCGCATGCTGGCCACCGTACTCCGCGAGGGGGCGACTCTGGCAGATCCGCGCGAGTCCCTGAACGAGGAACTTATCCGCTACGGGCTCGCCCAGCCTTACGCAGGGGGCAAACGCATCTGATGACCGGCAATCCCGACGAGCAGGCCACCACCGCGCCCAAGACGCCGACCCGGTCACTCCTCGGGCGCGTCCGCGAGGCGGTGGGCTACGTGCTGGGCACGCGCGAGGCGATCCCCTACGGCGTCACCGTGGACAGTGAGGGCCAGACCGGATTCCGGCGCCTGAGTGCCGTGAGCGAGAAGGAGCTCACGCATGTCGAGTGGCAACGCCAGATGTCGATCGCGCACTATCTCTGGCAGAACAATCCCGTTGCCTATCGGATCATCGAGTTGTTCACAGATTTCGTTGTCGGCGACGGGGTGACAGTCACGGCAAAGGACCCGCGGGTCCAGGAACGCATCGACCGATTTTGGGACGACCCGGACAACGCGATGGACATGCTCATGTTCGAGCGCGCGCAGGAGCTCGGGCTGATGGGCACCTGGATGGTCAAGCCCTTCGTCAACAAGGTGAACGGGGACGTCAAGCTCTCGCCTGTCGATCCGGCGTGGGTGACTAAGATCGTGCCCGACAAGGACCGCGCGGGGCGCGCGTACTCTGTGGAAGTCGTGATTGGGGTAGGCAGCGGACCGGGAACCTGGAAAGTGATCTCACCCCAGGACCAGAACCCGAACGCCAAGGATTTCGGGATGCTGTCCGGCGACGTATTCTATTTCCCGGTCAACAAACTGACGTACACCGTGCAGGGCATTAGCGACATTTATCGGCAAGCCGACTGGATCGACGCCTTCGACCAGTTCCTGTTCCACGCGCTGGAGCGCATCGTGTTCCTCAACGCGCATCTCTACGAAATCACGATCACTGGCGGCGGCGATGGCGTGGTGAAGAAGCGCGCGCAGGAGCTCGCGCAAAACCCCCCCAAGTCAGGTGGCTTCCGCGTCCACGACGAAAAGGAAAAGTGGGAAGCACTCGCACCGAAGATCAACAGTGCAGAAGTCGAGGAAATGGGTCGCATGGTCAAGATGCTGATCCTGGGCACAGCAGGAATCCCCGAGCACTGGTTCGGCCAGGGCGGGGACGTGAACCGCGCCGCCTCGATCGAGATGGGGACGCCGATCTTCCGGAAGTTGAAGCGTCGCCAGGCATACTGGGTGGAGGTCCTGAGCACGCTCGTCGATTTCCAGATCGACCAGGCGATTCTGTACGGGACACTCCCAGCGGACGTAAACCGCGAGTTCGAGATCAAGCCATCGGAGATCAGCCCCCGGGCCGTCAAGGACGCGGCCGGGGCCCTGGTCAGCCTGACCGACGCGCTGATCGCCGCGGTTGACGCCGGGTTCGCCCGCCGTGAGGACGCGATCAAGTTGTGGGCATCCCAGGCTACGGAGCTCGGCGTCGAGGTCAAGCCCATGACGGACGCTGAGTCCTCGGCCGCCCAGGCCGCCCAGGCCGCCGCGCGCGCGACCAAAGCCGATGGCGTGGAGGGCGAGGTCTACCGCTCGATTCGTCCTGCTCCAAAGAGCCCGGCGCCCAACCAACCCGCGGCCGCCTCGATGCCCGCCCATTCCCCAACGCCCACCCCCATGCCCGCGCCCGCATTCGCGGCCACGGCCGGGAGCCCGTCCAGGTGATCTACCAGACCCTGCTGGAGGCGCGACGCCGGCTGACCCCGGCGGAGCGCCGCGCTTTCGCCCGCCAGATCCACGACCTCATCGCGGGCACCGCGCGACTAGAGCGCGATAAGGTGGATGCCGCGATCGACCTCCTACGCCAGGCCACCGCCGATGTCGAGCGCAGGCTCGTGCGCCTACCCACGGGTTCGTTCTCGCGCCAACAGGCGGCCGCGATCAAGAACCTGCTGGCACGCGAACTCCGCGACTTCGAGGGTGCGGCGCAACGCCTGTTGAAGGACTCGCAGTCCGAGTTCGCGGAACTGGGCAGTACGTTCATCGACAAGACGGTCGCCACTCAGGGCTACCCGCCGCCGAAGTTGAGGATCAGCCGGGAGCTCTTGCTAAACGCGACGGATCGCTCGGCCGACCTAATCACCAGCTTGAGCGCGCGCCAACTCGGGCGCGCGAACGACATTATCAACCGGGGCGTCATCAGTGGTCGCTCGGTATCCGAGGTCGCGCGTGACCTGGCCGAGGAGTTCGATAAGGGCTACTCCCGCATGGAGACCATCGCCAGGACCGAGATGTTGGGCATCATGGGCCAGGCGCAGATGGCGGGCCTCAACGACATGGCGACGCGGACGCGCGGGCTCAAGAAGCAGTGGGTCGCGGTCCTCGATTCTCGCACGCGGCCGACGCATGAGGAAGCGCACTTGCAGACCGTGCCTGTCGATGAGCCTTTTCAGGTGGGGGATGCGGAGCTCATGTTCCCGCGAGATCCAGGGGCAGACTCTCCGGCCGAGACGATCAACTGTCTTCTTCCAGGGAGTATGGTCGAGGGTCTAATCGTTGGCGCGACCAGGGCTGTTTACTACGGTCCCGCTATCGAGGTCATCACCGCATCTGGGAGGCATCTTGCCGTCACCGCGCAACACCCAATACTGACCGCGTCTGGATTCGTGGCCGCGCGGAATCTTAGCAAGGGAGACAATTTGCTCTGCCATGGTTCGACAGTCGAAAACGCATCTAGCAGCAATGATATGTATGAGCGACCAGCCACTATCGAGGATATATTTAGTGCGCTTTCTCCATTTGGGGCTCATCGGCAAGCTGCTGGAGTTGGAGATTTCTATGGCGACGGCGAGTTTCTCAACGGCGATGTCGATATTGTAGGGCCCATGGGGGAACTGTTGAGCGATGCATATGCCAACGGATCTAAGTCTACGAGCCAAATCGTCCTCGAAGTAGCCGCGGTGGGTGATACGAAGAAATCGAGTTCTGGCTCGGGCCATCTGGCGTTCAATCGGGTCTCGGTTTCCCGTCCTGGCTTGCCACGCCTTAGCCGTCTGGCGGACGATGGCCGCACGACCGCGTCGTTTGATGGCCTTCCATTTCAGCCGCTCCGCATCGGACTGGCTTCTAAGCTCAATGCCAGTCGTTACGAGTGCGCGACCGAGTGCCGTCCGACTGATGCCGATCTCATCGGCCAGCTTCTTAAGCGAGGCACCGGCTTGGTAGCGTTGGACAAGATCGCCGAGATTCGGGAGTTCCAATTTTCGGGTCATGTCTATGATCTCCAGACTATAACCGGATGGATTGTAGCAAATGGCATCTTTAATTCCAACTGCCGGTGCGTCGTACTCCCGTCGTTCGAGGACGCCGAGCCGGTCCCTGAGCCGGGCATGACGCTGGAGGAGTTGCCTCCGGTGAGAGAACCGTTGCGCGGCCTCGGTGCCAAGGTGGCGGCCGAGCTCAGAGGGGTTCAATTCGCATGACAGCCGCGCAGAGACTCCGCCTACACCGGGCCATGATGGCGACCGTGGCCAAGACACAGGGCCAAAAAACAGATCTGGAGACCGACCGGGTGGACGGCAAGCCCGCGACTCCCGAACATCAAGCCGCGAGGAGGCAGTGAAGATGACGAAGTCCATGAAGGCGTTGGCGGTGGCCGTGGCTCTCCTGAGCCTGGGTGCGGGCGTGGCGCGGGCGGGCATCGACGACAAGTGGTGCGTCGGAAACGACGACGCCTGCGTCGGCCAGGACGGCCAGATCAGGATGGCGAAGCCGTTCGAGAACTCGGCCAGTACTCACGCGGCGGTCGGGGCCAGCACCCAGGTCGTCCTGTCCAGTGCGTACCTGGTCGTCTTCAGCACCGGGGGCGTGGTCCCCGTGACCAGCGCGCCGAGCGTCAAGTCCACATGGCCGAGCGGGCGCGCGGTCTCGCGCGGGACGTGCATCATCCTCCGCGGCTCGTCCGACGCGAACTCTGTGGTCTTGCAGGACGACGATTCGGTATCCGGTACCAGGCTGGAGCTTGGGGCGAGCTCGCGCACCCTCGGCTTCAACGACATGATCCAGCTCTGCTATGACAGCGGGGCCGGCCGGTGGCTCGAAGCCTGGTACGCGAACCTCGACTAGCAAGGCTAGGCGACTCCATGGCTACTGGAGTTGACGACTCGGCGGGGACTCCACCCGAGGTCAAGGTCCCGGATGCGGTAGCGCATGCGCTTGCCGCCGCTGGCGTGACCGCACGGCCTATCGGCTACCGGTTCTACGAGCAGGCCGGATATCACCGGGTGGTTACCGCAGATGGGCGCAGGCTGCTGGTGGACTCCGCGGGCAATATCATCCCGCGGGCCGCGCCGACAGCCATCCCGCCAGGCGAGAAGCAGGCGCGCGCTGGCGGCCGCGGATATGTAGGACCGGCACGCACGGAGCGCGAGCGGGAACGCGACGCCGATAACCCAAACGCGGACCTGCGAGTCGGCGGCGCGGCCTGACTCATGGTGTGCGATATGGCTCTGGAGCACCCGGTCGATTGTGCGGACGGGCTTGCGCCCGGTGGCGCGCGCGGTCGTCTCCCTCGTTGCGCACGCATCCGCCCGATCGGCCGTGGCTCCTTCGCACTGCGCGGGGTGGTTGGAGGGTGAAGCGCGCGACAGCCCAGTCGGGGCAGTCGGCGGGGCGATATTTCTTTCGTCCCGGCGTCTACGAGAATCCGTTCACCGGCGGCTACGTGGTGGAGCTTGAGTATGTGGATGCGGAATTCGCAATGCAGATGGATCTTGACGTCGGGGAGCCGGTCCCGAGCACCGGGCGAGTGTTTATCGAGCGAGGGAGCCCGCCGTGGGTAGTGGACTTGCCCGCATGGTGGGAGCGCGCGCTACTGGGTCGCACCCTGCAATCGAAACTGTCGGCCGCGCTTGCCCAGGCGCGCGTGACATGCGAACGGCTCAATGAGTTCCATCGCGGGCGCGACATCGATCTCCTCAGCAATCAATACGGAGGGTTCCATGGACCAAGCGCGTGAACGGTTCAGTGAGCGGTTCCCCGACGAATTCGTAGCCCTGGGGCTCCGGCCGGAGAACGTGCTATCCGTGCGTGAGCTCCCGGACGGATGGTCACTGGTGACAACCGAGGGGCGAAAACTGCGCGTAAGCCGCGCGATCGTGTCGGCCTCTCCCAACCCCGCGCCGCCACCGCAGGACGCCAAACCCGACTCGGCACCAACCGCGTCGCCCCCGCCAATTCCTCCGCCGCTACCGCCAGAACAGCCGGAGGCCGGGGCCGATAAGCCGCGGCCAGTCAAGCGCAGGTCCAGACGGGCACCTGCTCAGATGCCCACGTCATCCGATGGAGATAGCATTTAGGATGAGCAAGCGCGTCCCCGCCGCGGCGACTCCGCGCCGGTTCTTCGCCTACCTGGCCAAGGTAGGCACCGGCTGGGACATCTACATTAATGGGACAGACGTGACCGAGCGCGTACTCCGGCTAGGGGCCGATCCGATTATCACCCGAGAGGAGATCCCGACGAGGGAGTTGATTCCACCACCGATTCTGTCCGGCGACGTACTAGAGAGCGTCTTCGGCGGCGAGGTTCTGGACGACGACCCCGTTGGCGTCCTGCGACTACGCATGCTCGGCAAAAAGATGCGCGGAACCCTTGTCGTAAACCGGAAGCTCGGACAAGCATTCTGGGAGCCTACGACGGCCGAGTCGCTGATTCAGGATGGGCCCGGCGGCAAGGGGTGGTGGGGCGTGAGGACCGGAAGCGATGCCGCGCCCACATTCACGATCGCGATAGATGAGGCTGATGCCCGGACATTGGCGACCAAGACCAACGGGCGAGCAGAGTTTGCGATTGACTCCCGGATGAATAGCACAAACGGGAGCATCATCGAAGGCGGCCCGGGTAGCGGAAAT
>Ga0247727_10006139_pt1 | contig 23776 bp, 18 predicted proteins | sample WisWelCaveWW1625_FD_202498 | JGI IMG/M metagenome (GOLD analysis project Ga0247727, IMG submission 202498) | Biofilm microbial communities from Wishing Well Cave, Virginia, United States - WW16-25 | ecosystem: Environmental > Aquatic > Deep subsurface > Groundwater > Cave microbial mat | place... | reverse complement strand
GATCGCTCGCAGTCTAGCATGGGAGTCACCCCCGACCCCTCAAAAGCGGAACTTTCTACTTTGCAGAAAAGCGGAACTTTCTACTTTGCGTTGACAGGCAGGCGCTATTCCCTTGACAAAGGATAGTTCTTATCGTCTAATAGTTCTTTTCCAACATGACCAACGAGGTCGTGCAGCGACGGCTGCGGCGCTTCGAAACACGCTGCGGCGAGCTGGGGCTGGTGGCCACCCACCAACGCCGGATCATCTACCGCGTCCTGGCTCAGAGCGACCGGCACCCTACCCCGGAAGCGGTTTACCGGGGCGTCAAACGGCACATCCCGGCCATCTCGCTGGCCACCGTCTACAAGAACATCAAGACCTTTCTCCGCCTGGGCCTGATCCAGGAACGGGTTCCCCATGCCGGCTCCCTCCGGCTGGACGCCAACCTCGACCGGCACCATCACCTGGTCTGCCTGCGCTGCTGCTCGGTGGTGGACTTCTATAACCCCAGGTGGGACACGATTTCGGCGGGCGTGCCGCGCCCCGGCAACTACCGCATCCTGCGCTATCAGGTGGAAGCCTGGGGCCTTTGCCCCGCCTGCCAGAAGGAACCGCCCGGACCGGGCGGGAAAAGGAGAACGCACCATGGCAAGAGTGGCTAGACAAATGGTCGAGCAGGCCGGCGTCAACGTGGACGTGTTGCTGGACAAGCTCGTTCGCGCCGCGGGGGCCGAATTCACGACCTTCTACTACTACACGATCCTGCGGGTCAACGCCATCGGGTTCGACGGCGAGGGCCTGAAGGAGATCATCGAGGACGCGCGCATCGAGGACCGCAACCACTTCGAAGCGCTCACCCCTCGCATCTACGAGCTGGGCGGCGCGCTGCCACGTGACATCCGCCAGCTCGCCGACGTCGCCGGCTGCCCGGACGCTTTCCTGCCCGCCAATCCGCGGGACATGAAGTCCATGCTGAACGTGCTGGTCGAAGCGGAGCGCTGCGCCGTCCGCACTTACACCGAAATCTGCAACATGACCTTCGGCAAGGATCACCGGACCTACGATCTGGCGCTGGCCATCCTGCACGAGGAGGTCGAGCACGAGGCCTGGTTCTCGGAATACCTGAGCGAAGGGCCCTCCGGTCACTTCCGCCGCGGCGCCCCGGGGACTTCTCCCTACGTCCGGCGATTCATGTCCGCCGATATTGGATAAAGGGCCGGCCGCTGGCCGAATCGTGAGCTTTCAGAAACTGGCCCGGGCGGAGGAGATTCCGCCCGGCCGCACTCGTTACGTATGCGCCGACTCTCGCCCGGTCATTCTGGCCAACTGGGCGGGCCAGATCTACGCCTTGCAGGGAATCTGCGCGCACGAGAACTTTCCTCTGGAAGACGCCCGGGTGTGGGATTACTTGCTCGACTGCCCTTGGCACCATTTCCAATACGACGTGCGCACCGGCCGGAACCACTATCCGGCCAACGTCTACCCGGACGATTATCCCCGCTTGCAGAAGCAGCTCGGCGGGTTGGCGACCTACCCCGTTGAGGTCCGGCAGGGCGAGGTTTGGGTGGATTTGGGATGAGTGAGCTGGCCAGAAAGAGATGCACGCCTTGCCGCGGCGGGGTCCCTCCCCTGCAGGGAGAGGAGCTCGAAGAGCTCGCCGCCCAGGTATCCAACTGGAAGGTGATCGAGGAACACCATATTCAGAAGACCTTCCTGTTTCGCGACTTCAAGACCGCCCTGGACTTCGTCAACCGCGTCGGCGCGGTGGCCGAAGCGGAGGGCCACCATCCCGACCTCAGCCTGGCTTGGGGCCGCGTGGACGTGAAGACCTACACTCACAAGATCGACGGGCTCACGGAAAGCGATTTCATCCTGGCCGCGAAGATCGACGAGCTGTTCTTCCAGAAGTGAGCCCCTTAGCGGCCCTGACAAATTTGTTGATTGGTTGATTGGTTGATTTGTTGATTGAATGGGAGATACTGCGGCGGTGGAAAGGGTGCGACCTCGCCGGTCAGGATGAGCGGTTCGACTCCCACTGGCTTCCGGCGCTATAATCGAGGAAGTGATGGCCCGCGAATACATTGAGCAACTCAACGGGGGCTACTACATCGCCGGCACCCGCGTATCGCTGGACTCCATCGTGTGCGCCTTCCGGGCTGGCGAGTCCCCGGAAGCGATCCGTCAGAACTTTGCCTCGCTTACCCTAGAACAGGTCTACGGCGCGATCGCCTTCTACCTGGGTCATCAGGCAGAGGTGGAGGCAAACATCTGCGCCGGAGAGCAAGAGTTTGATCGTTCCGTTCCGCCTCTCAGCCAAACCAAGCCCGAACTCTATGAGTGTCTGCAGCGCGCTCGCGACCAGATGACCAAGGGCTCGTGAGCATCCGCTTTCAGGCCCACAACGACCTGCATGGGCTCATTGTTACTGCGGCACTGCGCCGCGAGCCGGCCATCGATTTTCGAACGGCTCAGGCGGCGGGGCTGGACAGTCGAGACCGTGAACGAAAGCGCGCAGGATCGCCAGCGAAGCCTGGAGCTATTCTCGTCTGGCCGCGAGGGCGAATGGCGCAACCGGCTGATCTGGGGCAACAAGAAGTACGTGTTGCCGAGCTTGCTGGCTGAGTTTTGCCGGGCAGGTGGATCTGATCTACAGCGACCCGCCCTTTGACTGGCCCGTATCGCGTGCTCTGCGGCTCCTGGGCGGACCTGCCAGAGCAGCGCCAGCCAGTAGCGGTCTGCGGTCTAGTGCGGTATAGTAGGGACGGGAGTTGGCCATGTCGACAGCGCGTACCGCTATTAGGTTGCCTGCCAGGCTCGCCCGGCAGGTCGACTGTCTGTCGCCCGACCGGAGCAAGTTTGTTGTGGACGCCGTTCGCCGAGAGCTCAGGCGCCAGCAACATGACGGGATCCAGCGCTCGCTCCGCAATCCACATCCGGATAGCCGCAACCTGGCCAAGCTCGGTCTGAAAGAATGGCAGGCAAGCCTGCCTGAGGACGATCCGGCCGAGTTGGTTGACGTGGCGGCGGGCAAAGCAGTTCGATGGTCACCAAAAAAGGGATGGATTGAGATCGACAAGTGACGATCCAGCGGGGCACGGTCGTGTTGGTCGACCTCGACCCCACCGCCGCTCACGAACAACGCGGCGCCCGCCCTTGCGTTGTCGTCAGCAGTCCTGATGTGACAGCTCACCAACGCTTCCCGCTGCTGTGCGTCATGCCCATCACCGGAACACCAGGCGAAGGTCCGCTATATCCGCCTTTGGCGCCAGGAGCAAGCGGGCTGCGCAAACCTTCTTTCGCCCTGGTGGATCAACTGCGCTCAGTGGACAAGCAGGACGAAACGGCCAAGTTTACGAAGGAGCCGTCCATCCTTGAGCAGAAGGCTTACCGGGACACGTGGGGCGTCAGCAAGGAGGACCGCGAGAGAGGGGTTACTGAACTGGACCGGTACCTCAAGTGGTTTTACGAGACCGTCCTGCTTCTGCGAGAGCTACTGGCCGAGAACGGGTCAATTTACGTCCACATCGGGCAAGACATTTCCCACTACGAAAAGGCGGTTCTGGATGAAGTTTTTGGGCGAGCGCGATACGTGAACGAGATCATTTGGAAGCGCCAGTCCGCCAAAAGTGGAGCCTTCGAGGGCCTAAAGCAGTACGGGCGCATCCATGAGGCAATCTTCCTCTACGCGAGATCTGAGTCTTGGCGTTGGAATCAGCAGTTTGCGCCCTACGAACAGGACTATCTTGAGGTCTTCGAAACCACAGTGTCAGCGGCTTCCTGGGTGTCCTGGAAGATGATCCCTGCCGTCACCGAGGTCGGCACGATCTTCCAAGACACACATGGGTCAGAATCAGTTGCCGGGGAACGGCTCTCGCCAGCAACGGGCTGACGGGCAAAAAAAAAGGCAGCCCTTGCGGGCTGCCTGAAGTAGATGGAGATGGCCTAGAGCCGGTTTACTTTCTCTTCGGCTTCTTGGCGGCTTTCTTCGCCGGTTTCTTTGCCATTGTGCACCTCGAAATAGAATTGAACTTCCGCTCCGGTCAACCGGGGACGAATGTCGGCGGGCGACCGGAGAGCCCGCTTTCCTCATACTACAATTCGTCCTCTGAATGTTTTAGCACGAAACGGGCCAAAGTCAAAGAGTTTTTTTTTGGGGGGGCGGGAGTACAATGCGGGTGCTCATGAGAACCATCACGGTGTTCGGCAACTCGTCGCCCCAACCCGGCTCGGGCGACTACGAGGAGGCGCGCCTGCTGGGCGCGCTGCTGGCGCGGGCCGGCTTCGCCGTCTGCTCGGGAGGCTACTACGGCGCAATGGAGGCCGTTTCTCGCGGGGCTCGCGAGGCCGGGGGCCGCGCCATCGGCATGACCACCCCCTTCTACCGCCTGGCCCCCAACTCCTATCTCGACGAGGAGATCCCGGTTCCCCGCTGGCAGGACCGCCTGTTCGCCCTGGTCGAGAAGGGCGACGGCTATGTCGTCCTAAAAGGGGGGACGGGGACTCTGCTCGAGCTCTCCGCGGTCTGGGAATGTCTGAACAAGGGCGCCATCGCCACGCGCCCCTGCGTGGCCATGGCCTTCTGGGCGCCGGTGCTCGACTGCGTCCGCGCCGCCGAACGCGAGCGCTCCGGCCGAAAGTGGGAGGAGTCCGGCGGCGGTTCCGGCCTGATCCGGCTGGCTCGGACTCTTCCGGAGGCGGTCGAGTATCTCCAGGCGGCGCTCGATTCGCCGCCCCGCTGAACTTGCGCTATACTTCCCCGGTAAGGAGCCGATCATGAGCGATTTCACTTCACGACGAGAGTTCTTTCAGGCCACGCTGGGCTCGGCCCTGGCCGCCTCGCTGGCCGAAGGGGTTCTGGCCCAGACCACGGCCGGGCAGGGAGGAATTCCCACGCGGGTGCTGGGCCGCACCCAACAGCGCGTCTCCATACTTTGCCTGGGCGGATGGCACATCGGAGCGGCCCAGGACAAGAACGAGGCCATCCGGATCATGCACGCCGCCATCGACCAGGGCATCACCTTCTTCGACAACGCCTGGGACTACCACAACGGGCGGAGCGAGGAATGGATGGGCGAGGCGCTGGCCTCCGGCGGGCGCCGGGACAAGGTTTTCCTGATGACCAAGAATTGCGAGCGGGACTACGCCGGCTCGATGCGAAACCTGGAGGACAGCCTGCGCCGAATGCGAACCGACCGGCTCGATCTCTGGCAGTTCCACGAGATGGTCTACGACAGCGACCCCGATTGGGTCATCGAAAAAGGCGGCCTGAAGGCGGCGCTCGAGGCGCGCCAAGCGGGCAAGGTCCGCTATATCGGCTTCACCGGCCACAAGGACCCGCGGATCCACCTCAAGATGCTGGCCAAGGACCACCCCTGGGACACCGCGCAGATGCCCATCAACGTCCTGGACGCCCACTACCGCAGCTTCCAGAAGGAGGTCGTGCCGGTGTGCCTGAAGAAGAGCGTGGGGGTCATCGGCATGAAGAGCCTGGCCGGCGGCGCGCCCCGCGGCCGCATTCCCACCGCCACCGGCGTCTCGGCGCGGGACTCGATCCGCTACGCCCTCAGCCTGCCGGTCTCTTCGCTGGTGGTGGGGATCCAGTCGATGGAGGACTTGAAGCAGGACGTGGAGATTGCCCGGGGCTTCCAACCCATGCCCGACGCCGAGAAGACCGCGCTCGTGGCCCGGGTGAAGGACGAAGCCGGCGACGGCCGCCACGAGCTGTTCAAGTCCACCCAGAGCTTTGACGGCCCCCACCACCGCCGCCAGCACGGCTTCGCCGGGTTCGAATGACGCCGTCGAGATCCCCTTTATCGTGCATAATCGTGCATCTGTTTGCTCAAACTCCGAGGAGGCTCTGCGTTTACGGTCTTTTCCCTCGGCCTTCAGCCGGCGCTTTACCTCCCCGACAGCCTGAGCTATCATCACAGCGAGTGGGAGGCTTGACCACCATGCGGTCGCTCTATCTGGCGCTTTCCTTTGTCCTGGCCGCGGCGGCGTTCGGGCAGCAGGGCTCCGGAACCATCTCCGGCGCCGTCACCGATCCCCAAAACGCGGTCATCCCCGCGGTCACCGTCGAGGTGCGCCATGTCGGAACCAACGCCGTCTTTCGCACTCAGACCAACCAGAGCGGATTCTTCACCGCGCCCGGCCTGGCCGTGGGCGACTACGAGGTCAGCGCGCAAATGGAAGGATTCAAGCGCGCCGTCCGCAGCGGCATCACCCTGCAAGTCAACCAGAACGCGGTCGTCAACCTCACCCTCCAGATCGGACAGGTCGCCGAGTCCGTCGAGGTGGTCGGCCAGGCGCCGCTGGTCGACTCGAGCACTCCCACCCTGGGCGAGGTGATCGAGAGACGGCGAGTCAACGACCTGCCGCTGAACGGCCGCAACGCCCTGGCCCTGACCCTGCTGACGGCAGGCGTCATCTCCAACGCCGGACCGACCAACTCGGGCTTCGGCGACCGCGGCGTCCAGATCTCCTCGCTCAGCATCAACGGCAGTCCCAACTCGATGAACGCCCAGATGCTGGACGGCACGAACAACATCCTCACCTATGTCGGGGAAGTGGGCGTGCCGCCGGCCGTCGACGCCGTCGAGGAGTTCAAGGTGCAGAGCGGCACGATGTCGGCCGAGTTCGGCTTTACCGCCGGCGGCGCGATCAACCTGGTGACCCGGTCCGGCGCCAACCGGATTCACGGCAGCGCTTACGAGTTTGTGCGCAACGACAAGCTGGACGCGCTCGACAGCTTCGCGCGCAAGCTGCCGCTCCGCTATAACCAGTTCGGCGGCTCAGCCGGGGGACCGTTCATCAAGGACCGCACCTTCGGATTCTTCAACTTCGAGCAGTATCTGCTGCGGCAGAGCTCGCCGCGGATTTCGACCGTCCCCCTCGCCGAGTGGCGCGAGGGCGATTTCGGCCGCCTGCTGACCAACACCGGCCAGCTCATCCCGGTCTTCGACCCGGGGACCGTCCGCCCCAATCCAGCCGGCGACGGCCTCGTCCGCGACCCGTTCCAGAATAACCGCGTTTCCCGGGACCGTTTCGATCCGATCACGCCGAAGATTCTCGCCTTCTGGCCGCAGCCCAACCGGGCCCCCTCGAATCCTTTTACCCACAGCGAGAACTTCCAGGACGCTTCCCTGCGCAAGGTCGACTGGTCCCAGTGGCACATCAAGATCGATCACCGGGTCGGCGACCGCCACTCGATGTTTTTCCGCTACACGCAGGCGCGGCACGCCTCCTCGGGCAGCTCGATTTTCACCGATCCCACCGTCGGCCAGAATCGCGAGGACGACCAGACGAACCGCAACGTCATGGTCTCGGACACCCACACGTTCTCGCCCACATTGCTCAACAACGTCAGGGTCGGCGTGATGCGCCAGTTCTTCGAGTTCGTCGCCATCAACGCCCGCCGCGACTGGCCCCGCAAGCTCGGCCTTCCGGAAAGCGTTCCCCCGGAGCAGTTCCCGCAGATCAATTTCGGTTTCGGCACCATCGGCGGGCAGGCCTTCGGACAGCGCGGCTCGCTGAATTGGGATGTCCAGGAGCTGCTCACCAAGATCGCCGGCAATCATACGCTCAAGTTCGGCTACAACCACCGCATACTCCAGGGCAGCAACCTGCAGGGGTCCGCCCTGTCGGGCGACTATGGCTTCGGAGGTCTCACCAGCAACCCGCAGCGTCCGGCCGGCACCGGCTCGTCGCTGGCGCAGTTCCTGCTGGGCGAGGTTTCCAGCGCCTCCATCGATCGCATCATCGGCAATTCCTGGCACGGCGTCGCCCTCAGCGCCTTTGTTCAGGACGACTGGAAGGTCAACCGCCGCCTGACCCTGAACCTGGGCCTGCGCTGGGACTGGCAGCAGAAGCCCTACGAGCGCCACAACGGCCACATCAACTTCGACTACCTGGGCCGCGATCCGGTCTCCGGTTTCCCGGGCCAGGTCGTCTACGCCGGCGTCGACGGCCAGCCCCGCTCGTTTCTGGACGAAGACTACACCGACTTCGGGCCGCGAGTCGGCTTCGCCCTGGACGTCTTCGGCTCGGGCAAAACCGTCTTCCGCGGCGGCTACGGCATCTATTACCCGCAGATCTTCTTCCGCAGCTTCCTCGGCAATACCCAACTGTTCTCGGTCACCAATACCTCCTACGTGGCCCAGGGGCCCGGACTGGCGGCTTTCCGATTCACCCAGGGCCTGCCGTTCCGGCCCCTCTCCTCGCCCGGGGCGGTCGCCGGGCCCAGCGCGCTGCTCGGCCAGGGCGTCTCGACGACGGAGCCCGACGGCCAGACCCCCCTCACCCAGCAGTGGAACGCCTCGCTGCAGCAGCAGATCGGCAATTGGCTCATCGATGTGACTTACGCCGCCAACAAGGGCAACCACTTCATCGCCTCCGGATACAACCTGAACCAGTTGCCGGTCGAACGGCGGCGGCAACTCGGCCAGTCCCTCTTTGACCGGGTGGCCAACCCGGTCGCCGGCCGCGTTCCCGGCGGGTTGGGCGTGGCCATCGTGACTCGCGAGAGGACGCTGCTGCCCTATCCGCACTACACGTCGGTGTCGATCCGCAACCCGCGCTACGGCAACTACATCTCGCACCAGCTTCAGTTGAACGTGAAGAGACGGCTTTCCGGCGGGCTGCTGGTCCACTGGGCCTACACGGCCGGGAAGAGAATCAGCGACAGCATCAGCATTCCGGTCGACTTTGGCCCGGTCGAGCAGACCAACGAGAACGGCTTTCAGGACGCCCTGTTCAACCGCCAGATCAACCGCTCGGTCGATCCGGTCGACGTAAGCCAGCGCGGCGTGATCAGCGTTCTGTACGAGCTGCCTTTCGGGGCGGGCAAGGCCTGGAACCCGGCGAGCGCCGTCCTGCGCAAGATCGCCGGCGGGTGGCAGATCAACACCATCGGCATGGCGCAGGCCGGCATCCCGCTGACCGTTCGCGGCGCCACCAACTTTCAGGCCGACCGTCCGAACTCGACCGGCCAGACCGCCCGAATCGACCAGCGCACGCGCCGGCGCTGGTTCAACACCGACGCGTTCGTCAACCCTCCCGACTTCACCTACGGCAACGTCGGCCGCACCCTGCCCGACGCCCGCCACCCCGGCGCCGTCAACTGGGACTTGTCGGTGATCAAGGACACGCTTCTCAGCGAGCGCTTCAACCTGCAGTTTCGCGCCGAGGCCTTCAACTTCTTCAACCACGTCAACCTGGGGCTGGTCGACGACAGTTTCGCGGCCGGCCCGGACGGAAAAAACCGCAGCGCGACTTTCGGCACCACCAGCTCGGCCCGCGAGGCCCGGACCCTGCAATTCGGCCTCAAGCTCATCTTCTGATGACTGGCGTACAATGGTGAGGAAGAGCATGAGACTCCAGACCCTGCCACTTGCCCTGGCCTTCGCCGCCGCCGCCGCGCAGGACCCGGCCATGCACCGGCAGGACGTCGTCGACAAGGCCCACCGCGACCTGTTCCAACCCCCCGAGGACAAGAAGAAGGCTGCTTCTTCGGCGACCTCCGCCGCGGCGAAAGTGCGTCCGCCGGCCGCGCGCCCCCAGGCCCCGGTCCGGCGCCGCAACTTCATCGACCATCACGTCTTCGGCCGCCTGCAGCGCGACCGCGTTCCCCATGCCCCGCTGGCCTCCGACGAGGAGTTCGCCCGCCGCGCCTGGCTCGACGCCGCCGGCCGCATTCCGCCTTACCAGGAGCTGGTGTCGTTCCTCGACGACCGCGATCCAGGCAAGCGCGAAAAGCTGATCGACAAGCTGCTGGCCAGCGACGCCTTCATCGACAAGTGGAGCTACTACTTCGAGGACCTGTTCCGCGCCGGCTCGCGCATGGGCTTCGGCCTGAACCTGTTCCACTACTGGATCCGCGAGTGGCTGAGCCTGGACCGTCCCTATAACGAAGTCGTCACCGACCTGCTCAACGGCGCCGGCAAGACCAGCTTCTCGGTCCCCGGCGGACTCTACTTCGCCCGCGACTTCGTCAAGGCCAAGGACGATCCGGAAGCCCCCGACGCTCACGATCTGGTCAACACTCCCGACACCGTCGACGAGTTCACCATTACCTACTCCAAGGTCTTCCTCGGTCTCAACCTGGCCTGCATCTCCTGCCACGACGGCAAGGGGCACCTGGAAAGAGTCAATCTCTTTCTCACCGGAAAGAAGCGCGAGGATTTCTTCCGCCAGGCCGGTTTCTTCGGCCGGACCCGCCAGATCATGAACTGGGAGAACGGCTACCAGGCCAACACCGAGTACACGGTCGACGATGAGGCGCCCGGCTATGACACCAAGGCGGAAAGCATCGTCCGGATGCCGCGTTCCGGCGGCAACGCCCAGCCGCGGTTCCTGCTGACCGGCGAGGAGCCGCGCCCCGGCGCCCACCAGCGCGACGAGCTGGCGCGCCTGCTCACCAGCCACGTTCAGTTCTCCCGCGCCTTCGTCAATCGGATCTGGGCCGAGCTGATGGGCTTCGGCATCGTCGAGCCGGTCGACGACTTTGACCTCACCCGTTACGACCCGAAGAAGCCGCCGCCGGCGCCCTGGACCATCCAGCCCTCCAACCCCGAGCTGCTCGACGCCCTGGCCCTCGACTTCCAGCGGAACAACTACAGCTTCAAGAAACTGGCGCGGGCCATCCTGACCTCCAGCGCCTACCAGCTTTCCTCGCGCTTCGAGGGCCAGTGGAAAGAGGCATACGCTCCTTACCACGCCCGCAAGTTCGTCCGGATGCTGACCGCCGCCGAGTTGCACGACGCCATCGCGATGGCCACCGCGCGCCCCGGCCCCTCCGGCGCGGGCTCCTCGAAGGTGGTCATGGTGCAGCAGATGCCCGAGCCCAAGAAGGCGAACGCGGAAGTGCAGGGCTTCATGAAGGTCTTCGGGCAGTCCAACCGCGACGACTTCCCGAAGAAGATCACGCCCTCCTCGCTCCAGGCCATGCTGCTGATGCAGTCGAGAATCGTCACCGACCGCGTCCTGGCCCTGGGCGGCAGCCGCGTCGAGCAGCTCCTGAAAGAAGCCCCCAGCGACGCCGAGCTGATGGACAAGCTGTATCTGGCCACCATCGCCCGCCGGCCGTCGGGTCCGGAGCGCGAGGTGGCGCTTGGGGCGCTGGCCAAAGACCGCCGCCGCGGCGCCGAGAACCTGCAGTGGGCGCTGATCAACAGCCCCGAGTTTCTTTTCAACTATTGAGGTTCCGCCATGCGCAGACGAGTGGGTGACCTTCTCCCGGCCCGCCGCGACCTGCTGCGGCTGGGCGGCTACGGCCTGTTGGGCGCCTTCGCCGAACAGGCCCTTCTCCCGGTCCGCGCGCGCGCCGCCGGCAAGGCCAACCCGCGGGGAACCGCCCGCTTCGCCGTCCTGATCGAGCTGGCCGGCGCCATCAGCCACGTCGACACCTTCGACTTCAAGGAAAGCGCCGGCACGCCCAAGGACCTGGATGTCCGCCCGGTCCGCAACGGCTTCTATCTGAGCCACCGGCTGTTCCCCGAGCTCTCCCGGGAAATGGACAAGACCTCGGTCGTGCGCTCGATGAAGAGCCACGAGGTGGTTCACTTCCGCGGTCAATACTACACCCAGGCCGGCCGCCCGCTGAACCCCGCTCAGGCTCCGGAGATCCCCTCGGTCGGCTCGGTCATCGCTTACGAATTCGAGTCCCAGCGCCGCCAGACCGACTCGTTTCCGACCTATGTCGGCTGCAACATGGACACGGCCGGCTGCGGCGCGCTCTCCACCGGATTCCTCCACCCGCGCCACTCCGTGCTCGATATCAACCTGAAGGCCGGCATGGGCGGCGTGGCCGTGGATCCGGAAGCGCTGGCCGTGCTCGAGGAGCGTTACCGGCTCCTGGCCGAGCTCGACAAGATCATGGCCCCCCGCCGGGAGGGCCGCGACCGCTCCTTCGGTTCTTTTCGCGACTTCCAGCAAGACGCCCGCCGGATCCTCGGCGATCCCCGCTGGCCCAACGCCTTCCGGATGTCGAAAGAGGAGCGCGAGCGCTACGGCGACAACGAAGTGGGCCTGGGCTGCCTGCTGGCCCGCAACCTGATCCAGGCCGACGCCGGAACCCGCTACATCCACGTCGTCCACCCGGACTGGGATCACCACCGGAACATCTTCGAGCACAGCGCGAAGTCCAACCACTACGTCCGCTGCAACGAGGTCGACCGCGCGCTGGCGAATCTGCTGCGCGACCTCTCCGCGGCGCGCTCTCCCCGCGACCAGAACCGGACGCTGCTCGATGACACCCTGGTCGGGGTGGTCACCGAGTTCGGCCGCACCCCCGGGGCGCTCAACGGCGTCAAGGGCCGCCACCATTACAACCAGGCTTACCTCTCCCTGTTCGCCGGCGGCGGCATCAAGGGTGGCCGCCTCCTCGGCGCCACCGACCAGGACGGCGAGCAGGTCACGGAGTCCGGCTGGAAGTACAAACGCACGCAGCCGCGCACCGAGAACGTCTACGCCACCATCTATTCCGCCCTGGGCGTCGACTGGCAGAAGGAGATCACCAACACCCCCTCCCGCCGCGCCTACCGCTACGTCGAGATCGCCGGCGCCACCGAGATGGTGATCAACGACGAGATCGCCGACCTGTTCGTCTGATGCGAGTCCTGGTTTCCCTCCTGCTGGCCGTCGCCGCCGCCGCCGAGCAGGGCATGGTTCTGGTCCCGGCCGGAGAATTCACCATGGGACGCGCCAAGCTCACCCCGGACGACAAGACGAGCATGCGGCCGCACGTGCTGCTCGACGACCGGCCGGACCACCAGGTCCGCCTCGACCCCTACTGGATCGACAAGACCGAGGCCACCCATCAGCAGTATGGGGAGTTCCTGAAAGCGACCGGCCGCCGTCCGCCCTATCACTGGCCGGACGCCAGGATGCCGGGCGAATTAGCCTCCGTCGCCGTCTACAACGTCGATTGGGACGATGCCGCCGCCTATTGCGCCTGGGCCGGAAAGCGCCTGCCCACCGAAGCCGAATGGGAGCGCGCCGCGCGCGGCGGCAAGGAAGGCCTGGACTACCCCTGGGGTGAGGCGAAGCCCAACGCGAAGCTGGCCCTGTTCAACCTGCAGAGCGGTCCTGGCCCGGTCGGACAGTTCCCAGCCACTGGGTTCGGCCTGCACGACCTGGCCGGAGGCGTCAGCGAATGGTGCTCCGACTGGTTCGAGCGTGATTACTACAAGAACTCGCCCGCGGCCAATCCCCAAGGTCCTCCAACCGGCCGCTACAAGGTCATCCGCGGCGGCGCCTGGTCGGATTCCCCCGCCCGCATAAGCGTATTCTTTCGCAACTGGGTTCGCCCCAATCAGCGGACGCCGAACCTGGGTTGTCGCTGCGTCAAAAGCGCGCGGTAGCGCCCGGGACGCGCTTAGAAGTGCAGCCGTAGCGAGTACTGCATCTCCCGCCCGCGGTTCTCCTGCTCCTGACCTGTACCGCTGGCTCCTGCCCGGCCAAACAGAGGACTCAAGGCGTTCGTAACCGGCCCGTTGGGAACGAAACGTTGGGCAGGTTGTAGACGGTTTTCGCCGCCCCTCCAGTCAATCCTGCGGCAGCGTTACTCGCGGGCAATCCGGCCGGCAGCCGGAGCATGATATAACAGTTATATACGGCGATCCGCTTCGAGTTCGATCCGGAGAAGAGCCGGGACTGTCAAGCGGAAGCATGGCGTCAGCCTGGAAGAGGCGCAGGAGATCTTCGACCAGGTATACCTGGTTGACCAAAGGAGTGACGATCCGGAACAGTTTCGTGGCATCGGATGGTGCCGCGGCCGCCTCTGTTCTGTTGTCTTCGAGATCAGGCATGACTCCGAGGGGGAATACCTCCACCTGGTCACGGCCTGGAAAGCGACCAAGCAGGAAGAGCAAAGCTATGCCGAAAACGTCTAGGAGAACACCCACCGCCGACGAGATCGCGGAGATGGCATCGCGCGGGGAAGATGTTTCTTCCTACTTCACCAACAAGTTCACTGTGGTCCGGCCGGTCCGGCGGGTCAACGTCGACTTGACCCAGGGTATGCTGCGGGAACTGGATGCCCAAGCGGCTCGCCTCAACGTAAGCCGCCAAGCGGTAATAAAGACTCTGCTGAGGCAGGCGCTGGACCAAGGGCGAGGGAGCCGAACCGGTTCGAAGGGGAAAGCAGTATGATCTATCCCGGGCAATTGTAAAGATGTAAAGAACCGCCCCAATCAGCGGACGCCGAACCTGGGTTTTCGCTGCGTCAAAAGCGCGCGGTAGCGCCCGGGACGCCTTTAGAAGTGCAGCCGTAGCGAGTACTGCATCTCCCGCCCGCGGTTCTCCTGCTCCTGACCTGTACCGCTGACTCCTGCCCGGCCAAACAGAGGACTCAAGACGTTCGTAACCGGCCCGTTGGGAATGAACACGTTGGGCAGGTTGTAAGCCTCGAACTTGAACTCGAGCTGGAACCGCTCCTTGATCGGGAAGAGCTTGGAAAGCGTCATGTCGAGGTTCCAGAATTTCGGACCGGTCAGTCCATCATATTGCCACGGGTTCTCGCGCGGCGTGAAGGGCTCCGGCCTCTGGAACTTCGCGGTGTCAAACCAGCGGTCGCGGGTGCGGTTCTCCAGTTTCGGGTTGCTCCCATCCGTAATCATCTGCCCGAACCGCAGGTACTGGCCGGACCGCCACAGAAGCAGCCCGCTGGTGGACCAGCCGCCCAGAATGCCGCTCACGACCGGATGAACGCTTGCCAGGTGCTTGCGCCCTTTGCCGAACGGCAAATCATATGTGCCCGCCACACTCATCCGGTGCTTTTGGTTATCGCTCGGCTGAAAGCTGAAGCGCCTGGCGAATTCGTCATCGACGTTGAAGAACTCCGTGGTGTACTCGCGATTGTAATTGTAAGACCACAGGAACATGTAGCCGCCGCTGAACGATCTCTGCACCCGCAACTGTGCGGCGTAGTATCGGTTCAGCCGGCCGGCCGTATTGTCCTGGGACAGGCCTCCATAGTGCGGGTTGGGCGCCAGGAGGCTGCCGGCGCTGACGGTGCGCTGGTTGCGTAATGGCCCGGGGAATTTTTCCGGTGCCAGGTACCGGAAAAACGGGTTGGCGACCTGACGGCTCAACTCAGCCTTATGGGTGTAGCTGAGCTGCGGGTCCGTCAGGTTTACCCGGCTGTTGTAAGGGAGATCGTGGCCCAGATTCACAAAGAAAGTGCCATCGAAGTGGATCCGGCTGGGCAGTTCCCGTTGGAGGGTGAAGTTAATGCGGTCGTTGACTGCTGTCCGCAGGTCCTGGGGAAACCAATTGGCGCTGTCGCCTAGGTTGGTATAACGACCCAAGGCCTTCCCGACCGGCTGAATCAGCGGGTTGGAGGCAGGGAAAGGATCGCTCAAGCGCGCCTGCGGGATGCCCTCGAGCAGGGGCGCCACCCTGGTCTCCGCGCTGAAATAGGGCATGGGAAGTCGGCTGGTCGTGGCGAAACGCAAACTGACCAGCGGCGGCGCCACATAGCGAGCAAACCCGGACCGGAACACCGTCTTGTCGTTGATCCGGATGGCTACACCGGCGCGCGGCGCGAATACGTGCCTGTTGGGGTCGTACATGCCGGGGTGCGACTTGTCGGTGTAAACCCAGGCGCCGTTAAACTTCAGGGGCGTCCTTCTCAAGGCCAGAACGTCGGCCGGGAATTGCGGCGGGGTCTGCTGCATCTCCGGAATCGGCTGGCTCAGATCCAGATACCGGGGTAAGCGGTCTTTGTCCTTCAGAGGCGATAGGAACTCGTACGGCGCGCCCTCCAACTCGTACCGCAGCCCCAGGTTCAACGTAACCCTCTGGGTCAGCTTGATATCATCGTGGACGAAACCAGCCCAATACTTTACTCCTATGTTTTGGAACGGCCAGGTCTGGGCGTAGGAGCTTTGGTCCAGGGAGCCAAGCAGGAAAGTGGCCCACTGGTCGCCGCTCCGCCGGGTGTCCGGCTGGATGAAGGTGTCGGCCGTCATCGCCGGACCGAACGGGAAGCCCATCAGGTTGGGGAAGATCCCGTCGCTGTGGTGGATTCGCCCTTCGAAGCCGGTCTTCCAGCTATGGATTCCCCGTGTCTGCCGGACGTGCGCGGCAAAAGCGTAGTGATGCGGATGCTGGAACCAGTAGCTGCCTTTGCCGAAGCTGCCGCCCCCCACCGAGACGTTCGGGTAGTATACGGCCGGCATTTGGCCGATATAGGGCTTGTACCACGGATTGCTGGGCCAGAATTCCGCGAGGCCGTTCTCGCCGACCTTCCGGTCGTGCCCGTTGTAATCATCCTCCAGCGAGGCGTAGCTGGCCCGGACGTTCAGAAAGGTGTGCGCGTTGAGCAGGTAGACCGCATCCCCGGCGATGTTGCGGTTGTTCATGATCCCGCCGTTGTCGTTCTGCACGGCCGGGGAGTTGGCATAGTTGTCCGACTCCAGATCCGTCCGCACGCGGCTGAAGCGGCCGAACAACTTGAACTTGTCGCTGGCGTTCCAGTCGACGCGCTCCGAGAAGTTCCTGTACCGCATGGGCCAGGAGTAGCCAGCCTTGTAATTGTTGCTGCCAGTGATATCGATCCCGGGATTATTGGGCTTCCACACGTCTCTCATGATCCGGAGCGAGGTGGGGTCCATGCGGGTGCGGGGGATTCGGTTGCCGGAAAACGGAGTGCGCGTCACCCGCCCGCTGGCCGGATCGAAAACGGTGGTCCAGGGGTCGTAGACCGTCCGCGCGCCGCCAAAGATGGTTCGGGATTGCGAGAAATCCCCCTCCCGCTCGAGGTCGGTGGGCAGCGTCCACTGGACGGTTCGCGGCTCCTTGGTCCGCCAGCCTTCGTAGGCCGTGAACATGAAGAGCTTGTTCTTCAGGATCGGGTTTCCCAACGAGAAGCCCCAGATGTGATTCCGGATCGGGTTCGGGGCGCGGCTGATCGGATTGGCCACCGCATTCAGCTTCGGGTTGCGGCCGAAGTAGTAGGCCGTGCCGGTAAACGTGTTGGTGCCGGACTTCATGCCCAGGCTCAGGATGCCCCCGGCGCTGTGGCCGAACTCGGCGTCCACGCTGTTCTGCTGCACCGAGAATTCCTGCACCGCGTCCATGGGGGGCGAGTAAGAGCCTTTCTGCCCGATCTGGATGGGCGCGCCGTCGAGCAACAGGTCGTTCATGCGCGAGGTGCTCCCGCCCACGTCGATGCTGCTGGACGACCACATGAAGAAGGGGTTGCGCGTGGCGAAGTAGCGGTTGACCACCGCCGGGTTCAGCAGAGCCAGGGTGAACGGGTTGCGAGCCAGGATAGGCAGATCGGTCAGCATCTTTCGATCCACCGTCAGTTCCATCGTGCTGGTGTTGAACTGGAGCGCGACGGTGGCTTCCTGCACGGTGATCGTCTCGGCCACGGCCCCCACCGTCAGCGCGACGTTTACCGTCACGTCGCCGCGCACCTGCACCTGCACGTTCTGCTGAATGAACTTGCTGAATCCCGTCTGCTCCACCGTCACCGTGTATTTACCCGGCTCGACAAAATCGAACGAGTAGAAGCCGGCTTCGTTGGTGGTCTTGACGGCCTCCACTCCCGTGTTGTCGTTGTGGATGGTCACCTTGGCGCCGACCACCACTGCCTGGGAGGCGTCGCTGACCATCCCCTGCACCTTGGCCCGATAGTCTTGAGCGCTCGCCATCAGGCAGGCAAGGAAGAAGATACCCAGTCGGGCGCCCCAGCGCCTCGCAAACGTAAGACATAGACTTGTTGGCATGGCTCACCCCTCCCGTCTTTCGAACCCGGAAGGGCCGGTCTCCCAAGCACCCCCCGGGTGTTGAACGGATTGTACACCCGGGCAGGTCGGAGTGCAAGCCCTTTCTGATCCCGCCTATGATCCCGCCTGATCCCGCCCGCCAGGCCTTCCGCCAGCTCGCCGGTGCTGGTGGCCGGAACGAGCATGAGAGATTCCCTACTTTTGCTTTCGCCTCAGGACGGGGCGAGAGAGAATAGATCCAGGACGATCGCCATGAAGAGGATCTGTGCCAGGGCCAGTTTCTGGGCTTTCTTGACCGCGCCAGTCATTGTCCTGATCGTGTGCCGGATTGCCGGCATGGGCCGCGCCCAGGCGCAAGCCGGGGCTGACGCCATGATCGCCGACGGGCACCAGCGCATGCTCCACGTGCTGCGGCAGATCCGGGCCCGCACCTCCGCAGAAAACCACTATCTGGGCGATGCCGGCCGTCAGCAGGCGGAGTCGCAACTCGCCAAGTTGCCGCCCGGCGCCCCTCACGTCGAGCGCTTTCGCCTCAATTGCCTGACCAGCATCCACGATTTGCGGCTCGGGCACACCCAGGAAGCCATCCGCCACCTGTTGGAAGCTTATAGGCTCCTGCCGGTGATCCGGCCCCAGGTTCCCAAGGAAATCGCTGAAGAAGCCATTTTGCAACTGGCCGTCGCGCACCTCCGCCTCGGGGAAACGGAGAACTGTGTTCACGGCCGCACCAGCGAGAGCTGCATCCTGCCGATCCGGGGCCGTGGCGTCCATGAGCGCCAGACGGGCGCCCGCAAGGCCCTCGAGTATCTGACGGTTCTGCTCCAGCAGAATCCGGACCACCTGACCGCGCGATGGCTGCTGAATATCGCTTCCATGACCGTGGGAGCCTATCCTGGCCAGGTCCCCCGGCAGTTTCTGATCCCTCCGGAGGCGTTTCAATCCGACGAGGCTTTTCCCCGTTTCCTCGACGTGGCTGCTGCTGTTGGATTGAACGCGGTGGGCCTGGCCGGCGGGGCCATCGCCGACGACTTTGACAACGATGGCTTTCTCGACATCGTCGTCTCGGATTGGGATACCAGCGGCCAGATCCGTTACTTCAGGAACAACGGTGACGGAACCTTTTCCGATCGGACCGCCGAGTCCGGCTTGACCGGCCTTTACGGCGGCTTGAACATCATCCAGGCGGACTATGATAACGACGGCGCGATCGACATTCTCGTTCTGCGGGGCGCCTGGCTCGAATCGGCGGGCCGCCACCCAAAGTCACTCCTCCGGAACGACGGCCGCGGCCGCTTTCGAGACGTGACCTTCGAGGCCGGCTTGGCTGAGGTCCACTATCCCACCCAGACCGCCGCCTGGGCCGACTACGACAATGACGGCGATCTGGATCTCTACGTGGGGAACGAGCGTTTTTCCTCCCAGCTTTTCAGCAACAACGGCCACGGAACATTCGCCGAGGTGGCCCGGCGCGCCGGCGTCGAGAACAACAGGTTCGCGAAAGGGGTTGTCTGGGGCGACTACGACGGGGACCGGTTCCCGGACCTGTTGGTCTCCAACCAGGAGGACCTGAACCGGCTGTACCGCAATAACCGCGACGGAACGTTCACCGACGTGGCCACGGAAAGCAACGTCACCAAGCCCCGGTGGAGTTTCCCCGCGTGGTTCTGGGACTTCAACAACGACGGCGCGCTGGACCTCTATGTCGCCAGCTACCACCCCGATGTGCGTCGCGTGGCCGCGGATTATCTCCGGCTGCCTCACGACGGGGAAGCGGCCTGTCTCTATCAGGGTGACGGGAGAGGCGGGTTCCGCGAGGTGGCCGCCGGCCAGAACCTGACCCGCGTCTCCCAGACCATGGGCGCCAACTTCGGCGATCTGGACAATGACGGTTTTCCCGATTTCTACCTGGGAACGGGTTATCCCGCCTATGAAGCGCTAATGCCCAACCGGCTGTTCCGCAACCGGGGCGGGACCGGCTTTTCTGACGTCACCACCGCCGCCGGGGTCGGTCACCTGCAGAAGGGCCATGGGGTGGCCTTCGCCGACCTCGACAACGACGGCGACCAGGACCTCCTTGTCAAGCTGGGCGGATCCTTCCCGGGAGACGCCTTCGGCAGCGCGCTGTTCGAGAACCCGGGCTTCGGGAATCATCGGATCACCATCAAGCTGGTGGGCAAGTTATCCAACCGCTGGGGCGTCGGAGCCAGAATCCGCGCCGAAATCGAAGAGTCCGGAAGGAGGCGTTCCGTCTACAAATGGGTCAACAGCGGCGGCAGCTTCGGCGCAAATCCGCTTCGCCAGGAGATCGGCCTCGGTAAGGCCGGCAAGATCGAGGTCCTGGAGGTCTTCTGGCCCGCCACCGGTCGGAGTCAACGATTCTCGAATGTCCCCGCTGACCAGTTTATAGAGGTCATCGAAGGAGAAAGCGAGTATCGCAGGCTGCCCTGGAAGACGGTCAAATTTCGGCATCTCCAGAAGCAGCGGTGATGACCTCCCCGCGCGGGCAAGGCCATCTCTGCGGCTTAGTCCAAGAGCCCCTGGCCCTGCATAATCGTGTAGAAACGATCCACCGCGGGCAGCAGGAGCGTCTCTCGGGCCCCGTTGGGCCACAGGATGTCCAGCTTCTCCACCTGTTTCGCGCTGCCGAGGCCGAAGTGGACTCTCAAATCGCTCTGGGAGATGTACCCTCTGCCGGATGCTACTTCGCCTCTCTGGCGGAAGCCGCCGGCGTAGCAGAACACCACCGCTCCAATGGCGTCGCGAGGCGCCTGGCGCGAAGGATCCCCGATCAGCTTCAAGGTCACCCAGTGCCCGGCGCGAGCGCCGCCTCGGTTCCGCAACAGCGTCGGGGGGCCGTCGAGATTGTTCAGAACGATGTCCAGATCCCCGTCGTTAAAAAGATCCCCGACCGCCGCCCCGCGTGAGTTCTTGGGTCTGGTCATCGCCGCGCCCAGGCTGCCGGTCACATCGGCAAACCTGCCGTTTCCGAGGTTGCGAAACAGCAAGGTCCGCTGCTCGTAAGAGGCGCCAGCCCTGAGCCGGTCAATCTGAGGATAGGTGTGCCCATTGGCGGCCAGGATGTCCAGCCAGCCGTCGTTGTCATAGTCGAGGAACTCGGCGCCCCAGCCAAGGAAAGGCAGAGTTACCGCGCCCAGGCCGGCGGCCTCCGTAACCTCGGTGAAGTCCAGGTTTCCGTTATTGCGCTGCAGCGGGTAGCTGTCATCGGAAAACGTGGTGAAAAAGAAGTCGCTCCGGCCATCGCGGTTGTAGTCGCCGATGGCCATCCCCATGTACGCTTGTTCCTGGCCGTCGCCGTTGGTCGCCAGGCCGCTGAGCAGACCGATGTCCTCAAAGGTCCCGTCACGCCGGTTGTGATACACGTAGTTGGGGTTCGAGTCATTCGCGACCACCAGGTCCAGCCATGTGTCGTCGTCGATGTCCACCCAGGCGACGCTGAACCCGTAGTAGCCCCGCGTATCGGCGACGCCGGCGCGGCGCGTCACGTCGCTGAAGGTTCCGTCGCCGTTGTTGCGAAAAAGAAAGTCCGGCGCGCCCTTCAGGCCCCGGGGCCCGCAGGCGACGCGCAGTCCCAAGAACGTGCAAAAGGGAGCGCCGGGATCGTAGGCCGCGCCCAGACTTCCCTGCCGCTGCGGGGCGGCCGGCGGAAGCCTGGTGGACAGCGGGGGCTTCTGCCGCGCGCCGCTGGACTCTCCCGCCGGCGGCGGATGATTCCAGTCGAACTCAACGTAGGCGGCCACATACAGGTCCAGAAAACCGTCCCGATCGTAGTCTCCGAATGCGCAGCCGGTAGACCAGGAGTTCACCGCGACTCCCGCTTTTTCCGCAACGTCGGTAAAAGTGCCGTCGCCGTTGTTCTTGTACAAACGACTTCTGCCCAGGTTGCCCACGTAAAGGTCCTCCCAGCCGTCGTTGTTGAAATCGCCCGCGCAAACACCCGTTCCCCAGCGGTGGTTCCCGACGCCCGCCTTCCGGGTCGCGTCGCTGAACGATCCGTCCCGGTTATTGCGAAAAAGCACGGACGCCTCCGCCGCGGCCTGTCCCCTCCGCGCCGCGACCGAGAGCGCATTGACCAGATAAATGTCCAGCCAGCCGTCGTGGTCGTAGTCAAGCAAGGCCACTCCTGAGCCCGTCGTTTCGGGAAGGTAAGGCTTCCAGGGGTCTCCGGCAACATGTCGAAAACGGACCAGCCCGGAGGAGATCGTGGCGTCCTCGTACGCCACTCCCTTCGCGGCGTGCGGCGAGGGCGGCGGGGCGGCCCGCGTCGGGGCATCGAAGGCGCCCCGTTGTTTCTGGGAGAAAAGAGCCAGAGCGAGGAGGAGGGTGAGAACTGCGACGATCAGGAGGCGCCTCCAGCCCGGCCAGGGACAGGCCTGCTTACCGCCTGGCCTCGCTCTCAGCGCGCAGCTTGCTGGCAATGGCCATCTCCTTCCTTGCCAGTTCGGGCCGATTTGTCTTGTGATAAACGCGCGCCAGAAGGAAACGGGCCTCATAGTTCTGCGGAGCAAGCTCCAGCGCGCGCTGAAGCGCCTGCTCGGCCTCCAAGTGCTTGCCCTGCTGCGTATAGGCACTCGCGATCAGCACATAAGACTCCGTCGATCGCAGATTGAGCCAGATTGCCCGCTGCAACGACTTGACCGCTTCGTCCAGTTTGCCTTGACGAATATGGATGTCTCCGAGGTAGTGTAGCGCCATCGGATGGATGGGGTTGGCAGCCAGCTCCTTTTCCAGGCGCCTCGCCGCTTCCGCAAGAGCGCCGTTGGCGAGGGCAATCAGGCCCAGGCGATAGTTGATGTCGGGCAGGTCCGGACGCTTCGTCTGCGCCTCCAGGATGAGCTTGTGCGCTGCCTCGGCGAATTTTTCCCGCGCCGCGAAATGCGAGGTCAAGAGGAGGGCTTGCGGGCTATCGGGGGGGAGATCGAAGAGCCGCGCGAATGTCCGGGTGGCCGCCTCCCAATTCTCCCCGTAAACATGGGCCATCGCCAGCGCATAAAGGAAGTATGTATCGCCCGCGTTCCAGGCCGCGGCGGTTTCGAGCAGCGGGAGCGCGTCTTTCCACCGGTTGCTGAAGTAGTAGGCCATGGCCAGGGTCTCGATCGTCTGTTTCCCGGCGGGAGAGTTCTCGGACTCTGATTTCAAGGCCATCGTGAGGTGTTGGATCGCCCCGGCAAGGTTCTGCTTCCGGTACAGCGCCAGCCCCAGAAGGTGCTGCGCTTCCGCTCGATCGGGAACCTTCTCAACCCAGGGAGTCAGGGTTCGAATGACGCCCTCGAGATCCCCTTTATCGTGCATCTGTTTGCTCTGCCTGACGGCGTCGGCATAGTCCGACAAAAGGGACGCCTGGCCGAAGCACGCGCCGCAGAACCAAAGAAGTGGCGCGAGTCCACGCTGGAGCGGCTTCATAGGCTCTCTGATATCATATCTCGACGGGAACGCCAAATCGCGGGAACGACGGGTTGCCGGGCTCCCGGGGTCGAAAAAAAAAGGCCCGGCGAGATTCTCGCCGGGCGCTCCCCAAGCCGGGACTTACCTTAGTCTTAGTACATCAAGTTAGTACATCCCGCCTCCGCCATGCCCCGGCGGCGGCGCCGCCGGTTCTCTGTCCGGAATCTCGCTGACCAGCGCTTCGGTGGTCAGCATCAGCGCCGCGATCGAGGAGGCGTTCTGCAGGGCCGTGCGCACCACCTTAGCCGGGTCGATCACCCCGGCCTTCACCAGATCCTCGAACTCACCCGCCTCGGCGTTGAAGCCGAAGCTGGCGTTCTTCTCGCTCTTGACCCGCTCGACGATCACCGAGCCCTCGTGGCCGGCGTTGGAGGCGATCTGCCGCAGCGGCTCCTCGAGCGCCCGCAGCACGATCTGCGCCCCGATCTGCTCGTCGCCCTCCAGTTGCACCTTGCGGACCGCCGGGATGCACCGCACCAGGGCCACGCCGCCGCCGGGGACGATGCCTTCCTCCACCGCCGCCCGCGTGGCGTGCATGGCGTCCTCCACCCGAGCCTTCTTCTCCTTCATCTCGGTCTCGGTCGCCGCCCCCACCTTGA
>Ga0247727_10006138_pt1 | contig 23776 bp, 28 predicted proteins | sample WisWelCaveWW1625_FD_202498 | JGI IMG/M metagenome (GOLD analysis project Ga0247727, IMG submission 202498) | Biofilm microbial communities from Wishing Well Cave, Virginia, United States - WW16-25 | ecosystem: Environmental > Aquatic > Deep subsurface > Groundwater > Cave microbial mat | place... | reverse complement strand
CAGAGCGCATCACCGTCGGCGGCAAGACCGTCGAACTCCGGTAGACACAGGGGAACCTGGCGGCGGTTCCCCCGTACCCCCTCCCCATGGAAGCGATGCCGACAATGGGCTTGATCGAGGGCTCCGCCCTCGGCGTGGCGATGCGCCAATCGCTATGGCTGTACCCAATCGTCGAAATCGTGCACCTCACCGGCATCGCGCTGCTGGTCGGCTCCATCGTCATGCTCGACCTGCGCCTGCTGGGGCTGTCGAACTCGTTGCCGCTGCGGCGCCTCGCCTCCCACATCCTGCCCTGGACCGCGGCCAGCTTCCTGCTGATCGTGCCGAGCGGCCTCGCCATGTTTGTCGCCCACGCCAGCGATTTCATCGCCAGCCCGGTATTCGTGCTGAAAATGTGCCTGCTTCTGACTGCCGGGGCAAACGCGGCGGTGTTCCACGCCGGCGTATTCCGCGGAGCGGCGGAATGGGACGTGAACCGCAAGCCGCCCGCGGCGGCGCGCCTGTCTGCGGCGCTGTCGCTGCTATTGTGGGTGTCGGTGATCGCCTGCGGGCGACTGCTGGCGTATACCTAAAAGCCGATGCGCGCCTTGCGGGCGCGCCCGTCCTGCACGTCCTGCGGGCTGAGTTCCCCGCGCCCGGCGATCTTGGCGTTGCCGAAGGCGGCGAGCACCGCGCGCCGCATCTCCCGCGGCGAGAGTTCGGCGAGTTTGTCCACCACCGCCGTGGCCGGGGCTTCGGGAAAGCCCTTGCCCCAATCGTGCGCGCCGCGGATCTCGCGGTAAATTGCGACCGCGATGCGCGCCGCGCCCCCGGCGTCCGGCGCCTCGATCCGGTAGACGTGCATGCGGTTGAGGATCGGCTCGGGGATGCGCGCAGTGCCGTTCGCGGTAGCGAACCACACCGCGCCCGAGGCGTCGATCGGCACCTCGGCGAACTCGTCCACGAAGCGCATGGCGGTATCCACTTCGAGCAGGCCGTAGAGCGCGCCGAGCGGGTCGTACTGGCCCTCGGCGCTGGCCTTGTCGATCTCGTCCACCACCATCACCGGGTTGGCGTAGTCGCCGTTGAGGAAGGTCTCGAACACCTTGCCCGGCTTGGCGTTCTTCCATTGCGAGGAGGCGCCGCCCAGGATCCAGCCGGCGGTGAGCGAGCTCATCGGCACGAAGCCGTAGCCGGTGCCGAGCAGCTGCGCGATGCGCCGCGCGAAGTGCGTCTTGCCGATGCCCGGTTCGCCCAGCAGCAGCATCGGCGGCAGCTCGACGGCGTCCTCGGAATCGATGCATAGCGCCAGCTGCTTGCGGATGTCCTCGAGCACGGCGCAGAAGTTGGGCAGCTCGTCGAACAGATCGTCCATCGCCGGCAGGGCGGAGGGCTTGACGGTGAAACGCTGGCCGCCGACGCGCAGCATCTTGTCGTACAGCGCGCGCAGCGCCTCGTTCGCGCTGGGAGGGAGCTCGTGCAGCGCTTTTTCCACCGCTGGGACGTCGTAGACGTCCTTGAAGCCTGCAATCGGAATAGCCACGTTCGCTGACATTTGTACCTCCTTGCCACATATTGCTCGCCGGTACCGCACCCCGGGCGAAAACGCTAGCAGACGCTGTAAACCGAAGCAACTCTCGCGCCAGGTTCCTGGCAGTCCGAGGCGTCGAGTGCCAGATTCCATCCGTGACATCCTTCCGACCGAGTTTGACGCCCGAAGTTTTTTCGCCGCATGCAGTGGGTCCTGCGGGGCGGGATGATTTGCCACGCTGCGCGGATTCGTGCTTGAATGCCGCCATGACTCGCTGGACCTTCGGCTTTTACTTCTGCTTCCCGCGCCCTCTGGCGGAGGGGAACGGCTAGCCGCAATCCAGCGCAACCGAGAAACCGCCAGAGCAGAGATGCCTGGCGGTTTTTTTTTGACCGCAGTCCGACACCAGAGCCCACACTATGACCGCGCCCACCGATTCCTTCCTCGGCCCCGTGCCCGCCGACAAGACTTCGCTCACCGACGACGAGCGCATCGAGAACATCGTCCCGCTGCCGCCGCCGGAGCACCTGATCCGCTTCTTCCCGATCCAGGGCACGCCGGTGGAAACCCTGATCGCCGGCACGCGGCGCAAGCTGCGCGCCATCCTGCAGGGCAAATCCGACCGCCTGCTGGTGGTGATGGGGCCTTGCTCGATCCACGATCCGGCCGCCGCAGTGGAGTACGCCGGGCGGCTGGCCGCCGAGCGGCGGCTGCACGAGGGCGAGCTGGAGCTGCTGATGCGAGTGTATTTCGAGAAGCCGCGCACCACGGTGGGCTGGAAGGGGCTGATCAACGATCCCTACCTCAACGGCAGCTTTCGCATCAATGAGGGCCTGCGCATCGCTCGCGACCTGCTGCTGCGCATCAACCAGGCGGGCGTGCCGGCAGGCTGCGAGTTCCTCGACGTGATCTCGCCGCAGTACATGGGAGACCTGGTGTCCTGGGGTGCCATCGGCGCGCGCACCACCGAATCGCAGGTGCACCGCGAGCTGGCTTCCGGGCTTTCTGCGCCGGTCGGCTTCAAGAACGGCACCGACGGCAACGTGAAGATCGCGGTGGACGCAGTCCTCGCCGCCGGCCAGAAGCACCACTTCCTGTCGGTGCACAAGACCGGGCAGGTGGCGATCGTGCAGACGCGAGGCAACGAGGACTGCCACATCATCCTGCGCGGCGGCAAGACGCCGAACTACGACGCGGCGAGCGTGGCCGCCGCCTGCGCGGACTTGGTGAAGGCGAAACTGCCCGAGCGACTGATGATCGACTGCTCGCACGCCAACGCCGCCAAGCAGTTCAAGCGCCAGCTGGACGTGGCGCGCGACATCGCGGCGCAGATCGCCGGCGGCGAGCGGCGCATCATCGGCACGATGGTCGAATCGCACCTGGTGGAAGGCCGCCAGGAGCTGGAGCCGGGCAAACCGCTGCAGTACGGCCAGAGCGTCACCGATGCCTGCCTGGGCTGGAAGGACTCGCTCGAAGTGCTGGAGGCGCTGTCCGGCGCGGTGAAGGAGCGGCGCAAGGCCGGCAAGAGCAGGCGGTAATCCGGCGTAAGGCCGGCAAGAGCAGGCGGTAATCCGGCGCAAGGTCGGCAAGAGCAAGCGGTAATCCGGCGCAAGGCCGGCAAGAGCAAGCGCTGACCGAGCCGCTAGAATCGCTGCCGTGGCCTCCCTGACGCCGCGGCAGTGGTTCGCGTTCGCGTTCGCCGCGACGCTCGCTTTGCGCTTCTGGCTTGCCGCGGCGTTGCCGATCACCGGCGACGAAGCCTATTTCATCCTCTGGGGCCGGCAGCCCGACCTGGGGTTCTACGACCACCCGCCGATGGTCGGCTGGCTGCTCGCGCCGCTGGTGCGCATTTCGGAGGCGGCGTGGGTGCTACGCCTGCCGGTGCTCCTGTTGCCGGTGCTGGTCGCGTTCCTCGTGCGCCACGCGCTGCGCTCCTGGTTCGGCCGCGACGCAGGCACCGCGGACCTTGCGGCGATCGCCGTGCTGCTGGTGCCTCTGAACGTGTGGAACGTGTTCATCACCACCGACACGCCGCTCGCGTTGTTCTCGCTTGCATCGATGCTCGCCTTCGCACGCCAGCGATTCGTCCTCGCCGGCGTGCTCCTCGGCCTCGCCTTTCTTTCCAAGTACTTCGCCGTTCTGCTGGGGCTTGCCTACCTCGTGTGGGCGGTCGTGGCGCGCCGACCGCGCGCCTTCGCCCTGGTGTTCGCCGGCGCGTTGCCCTTCGGCCTGTTCAACCTCTACTGGAACTGGCAGGCCTGCTGGTGCAACGTGATGTTCAACGCCATCAACCGGCACGACGACGCCGGCCTGTCCTGGACCACGCCGGCGCTGTATGCGGCGTCACTGGCCTATCTCGCGGCGCCGCTCCTTTGGTACGCATGGCGGGGACGCGGCACGCTACGCGAAGGTTTGTCGCGTCCCGGCCATGGCGCGCTGCTCGCCGCGTGGCTGGTGCCGCTGCTGGTCTTCGCGCTGCTCTCGCCCGTGAAGCGTATCGGCCTGCACTGGCTGCTGTCCTTCATCCCGGCGATCGTCCTCTCGATGGCGCTGGCGCTGGAGCGGCGCGCGCTGGTCGTCACCGTGCGCTGGTTCGCCGGTTTCGCCGCGCTGCACGCCGTCGCAATTGCGGTGCTGGTGGCGCTGCCGCTGGAGACCTGGAAGGAAACGCGGCTGTATACGCGTCTCGTGGTGCTGTTCGACCCCGCGTCGGTATTGCGCCCGCTCGCGCCGCTGCTCGAAGGCGCGGTGCTCGCCAACGAAGGATACTCCACCGCGGCGCTGCTGTCGTACCACACGAAGCGCAACGTGCCGGTGTTCGGCCCGGGCTCCTCGCACGCGCGGCACGACGACATCCTCACCGACTGGCGCGCCTATCAGGGACGGGACTTCGTCATCCAGCGCCGCGATGAGCCGGCGAGCGCGGCATACCGGCCTTACTTCCGCTCGGTCGAGGTGCGCCGCATCGAGGCGCGCGGCGCCGCCTACTTTGCGGTGCACGGCCGCGGCTTCGACTATGCAGCCTACCGCGAGGGCGTGCTCAAGCCGGTGCGCGAGCGCTGGTACCGCATTCCGCGCGCGCTGCCGGTGGGCCGCTGCTACTTTTACGAGCGCTACGGATTGCAATGACCGCGCGCGACATGCTTCAGCTGCTGCGTCCGCACCACTGGGTGAAAAACGGCTTCGTGCTGGCCGGACTTCTGTTCGGCCACGCCTGGGACCAGCCTGGCTACGTCGCGGCGGCATTGCTGGCGACTCTTGCTTTCTGCCTGGCGTCGAGCGCGGTGTACGCGTTCAACGACGCGCTCGACGCGGAACGCGATCGCGAGCATCCGGAAAAGCGTCGCCGGCCGGTGGCGCGCGGCGCGATCTCGGTCGGCGCCGCACTCGGCGTCGCCGGCGTGCTTGCGGCCACGGCGCTCGGCATCGCCGCCTGGGTCGCCTGGCAGGTGGCGGCCACCGTGGGCGCCTACCTCGCGCTCAACGCAGCCTACAGCCTGGGTCTGAAGCACGTCCCGGTGCTCGATGTGTTCGCCATCGCCGCGGGCTTCATGCTGCGGCTGCTCGCCGGCACCTGGGGAGTCGGCATCGAGCCCTCGCGCTGGCTGCTCGCCTGCGGCTTCCTGCTGACGCTGTTCCTCGGCTTTGCCAAGCGCCGCGCCGAGCTCGAGCGCCTCGCAGGGGAGGCCGGCCAGCACCGGGCGGTGCTGGAGTCCTACACCCTCGCGTTCCTGGACAAGGCGGTGCTTGCCTGCGTCATCGGCATGGTGGTCACCTACGGCCTGTACACCGTGTCGGCCGAAATCGTGGCGCTGCACGGCACGGAACACCTGATCTGGACGCTGCCCTGGGTGCTGCTCGGCAGCTTCCGCTATCTTTTCCGCCTGCATTACCGCGGCGGCGGCGGCGATCCCACGCAGGAGCTGCTGCGCGACCCGCTGCTCGCGGCCTCGGCGCTGGGCTGGGTGGCCACGGTGGCTTGGCTGATCGGCTAGAATTCCCCGCCCCCCCACGACGCCATGGCCGACCGTTCCCCGCAGCTCGCCTCCCTCGAGAACCTCGGCGACGCCAAGCGATTCGCCGGCCGGATCTACCTGCTGATCCCGAAATGCCCCCTGCTGGAGAACTTCACCCCGGCCGAAGTGACTCTGCTGTCGCACTTCATGGAGGTGTACCGCGCGGCCGACGGCATGGAGATCATCCGCGAGGGCGACGGCGGCGATTTCATGCTCATCGTCATCGAAGGCCGCGTCGAGGTGCGCAAGCAGGACCGCTGGAACACGCCGCAGCTGATCGCTGTAGTCGAGCCCGGCCGCACGCTGGGCGAGATGTCGATGATCGACGGCGAGCCTCGCTTCGCCACCTGCGTGGCCGTGGAGCCGGCGCTGGTGGCAGTGCTGGACCGCGAGAGCCTGGCGCGCATCATCGTCGAGCAGCCGCTGCTCGGCGCCAAGATCCTGATGGAGCTGGTGCTGATGCTGTCGCAACGGTTGCGCGCCACCAGCGACCGCCTGATGCTGCTGCTCGACGAGCAGGGCCAGCGCAGCGTCGGCCTGCTGTAAGCTGCGCGCGGCGCGGCCCGACCTATCCCGCGTGAGCCGCTCCCGCCTCTTCGTCCTCCTCGCCATCGCCGTGCTGCTGGCGGTGTTCTTCGCCTTCGGCGGGCACCGCTACCTGACGCTCGAGCAGGTCAGGACGCAGCAGGCCGCGATCCAGGAGTACCACGCTGCGCATGCTTGGCAGACCGCTCTGGGCTACTTCCTCGTCTACGTGGCGGTGACCGGACTGTCGCTGCCGGGCGCGGCGGTGCTGACACTGCTCGGCGGCGCGATCTTCGGCCTGCTGTGGGGAACGGTGATCGTCTCGTTCGCGTCGTCCATCGGCGCGACGCTTGCTTTCCTCGTTTCGCGCTTCCTCCTGCGCGGCTGGGTGCAGGCGCGCTTCGGCGAGCGGCTCAAGCCGGTCAACGATGGCGTGGCGAAGGAAGGCGCGTTCTACCTGTTCGCGCTGCGCCTGGTGCCCGCGTTCCCGTTCTTCGTCATCAACCTGGTGATGGGCCTGACGCCGCTGCGCACCTGGACTTTCTACTGGGTGAGCCAGCTCGGCATGCTCGCGGGAACCCTGGTCTATGTATACGCGGGGACGCAGCTGGGCGAGTTCAGGCTGTCCGCCGGGCTGGTGATCGCGTTCACGCTGCTCGGCCTGTTTCCGCTGGCCGCGAAGAAGGCGCTCGATTCGCTCAAGGCGCGGCGCGTGTACGCCAGGTGGCCGCGGCCGGCGAAGTTCGAGCGCAACCTGGTGGTGATCGGCGCAGGCTCGGCCGGACTGGTCGCCTCGCTGATCGGCGCGGCGGTAAAGGCGAAGGTGACGCTCGTAGAGAAGCACCGCATGGGGGGCGATTGCCTGAACACCGGTTGCGTGCCTTCGAAAGCATTGATCAAGACCGCGCGGGTGCTCACCACCATCCGGCGGGCGAAGGAATTCGGCCTGAAAAGCGCGAGCGCCGAATTCGATTTCGCGGACGTGATGGAGCGCGTGCAGCGGGTGATTGCCACTGTAGAGCCTCACGACTCGATCGAGCGCTTTACCGGTCTTGGCGTCGAATGCCTCCAGGGCGAAGCAAAGATCGCTTCGCCCTGGATCGTGGAAGTCAAAGGCAAAGACGGTGCGAAGAGAACCTTGACCACGCGCGCCATCGTCATCGCCGCCGGCGCGCGTGCCTTCGTGCCGCCGATCCCGGGAATCGAAAAGACCGGCTACACCACCTCCGACACGCTGTGGGAGATGCGCGAGCTGCCGCGGCGCCTGGTGGTGCTGGGCGGCGGGCCGATCGGCTGCGAGCTGGCGCAGGCCTTTGCGCGCCTCGGCGCGCAGGTGACGCAGGTCGAGATGCTGCCGCGGCTCCTCATCCGCGAGGACCCGGAGATCGCCGAAATGGTGGCGGCGCGTTTCCGCGAGGAAGGCGTGGATGTGCGCACCGGGCACCGGGCGAAGGAGTTCCGCGTCGAGGACGGGCGCAAGGTGCTGATCTGCGAGCACCAGGGGCGCGACCTGGCGATCGAATTCGACGGCCTGCTGGTGGCGGTGGGGCGGGTGGCCAACACCGCAGGCTACGGCCTGGAGGAGCTTGGCATCCCGGTGACCAAGGCGCGCACCGTGGAGACCAACGAGTTCCTGCAGACCCTCTATCCGAACATCTATGCCTGCGGCGACGTCGCCGGGCCCTACCAGTTCACCCACACCGCCTCCCACCAGGCCTGGTACGCGGCGGTGAACGGCCTGTTCGGCCGCCTGAAGAAGTTCCGCGCCGACTACTCGGTAATCCCCTGGGCGACCTTCACCGATCCCGAAGTGGCGCGCGTGGGCCTGAACGAGACCGAGGCGAGAGAGCAGGGGATTGCGCACGAGGTCACGGTCTACGGCATCGACGACCTGGACCGCGCCATCGCGGACGAGGAGGCGCACGGGGTGGTGAAGGTGCTGACCGTGCCGGGCAAGGATCGCATCCTCGGCGTGACCATCGCCGGCGAGCACGCGGGCGACCTGATCGCCGAGTTCGTCGCCGCCATGCGCCACGGCATCGGGCTGAACAAGATCCTCGGCACGATCCACATCTATCCCACGCTCGCCGAGGCGAACAAGTTCGCGGCCGGAGTGTGGAAGAAGGCCCACGCGCCGCAGAAGCTGCTCGGCTACGTCGAGAGATACCACGCATGGATGCGAGGCTGATACTGACGATCGCGTGCCTATCGGCCGCGCCCGCCCTGGCGCAGGGCTTCGACCATGCGCACCAGGCCTGGGACGCGCTGGTGAAGAAGCACGTGGTGGTCCTGCCGGGGGGGAATGCCTCGCAGCTGCGCTACGCGGAGCTGGCCCGGGACCGCGCCGCGCTCAAGGCCTACCTGGACTCGCTATCGAAGGTGAGCAGGGCGCAGTTCGACGGCTGGGCGAAGCCCGAGCGCAAGGCTTTTCTCGTCAACGCGTACAACGCCTTCACCGTCGAGAAGATCCTCACGCGCTATCCGGACATCCGCTCCATCTGGGACTTCGGCAGGATCTTCGGCAATCCCTTCAAGGACGATTTCTTCACCCTGCTCGGGCGGCGCATGACCCTCGACGGCATCGAGCACGAGACCCTGAGGAAGCCCGGCGCCTACGACGACCCGCGCATCCACTACGCGGTGAACTGCGCCGCGACCGGCTGCCCGATGCTGCGCGAGGAGGCCTATGTCGCCGCCCGGCTCGAAGCGCAGCTCGACGAACAGGCGGTGCGCTTCCTCTCCGACCGCTCGCGCAACCGGTTCCGGGAGGGCAGGCTCGAGGTGTCGAATATCTTCGACTGGTTCAAGGAGGACTTCGAGCCGCGCGTCCAGTATTTCGCGCGCTACGCGAAGTTGCTGGACTACCCGGGCGGGGCTGTGCCGATCACTTTCCTCGACTACGATTGGGCGCTCAACGACTCTCGGTCGTCGTCCCGGCGCTGAACGAGGCCGCGGGCATCGAGCGTTGCCTGCGTGCGCTGGCGCCGCTGCGCACGCGCGGCCACGAGGTGATTCTGGTGGACGGCGGCAGCGGGGACCGCACTGCGCTGCTCGCCGCACCGCTCGCCGACCGGGTGATCGTGGCGCCGCGCGGGCGCGCCGCGCAGATGAATGCGGGCGCTGCCGCCGCGTCGGGGGACGCCCTGTTGTTCCTGCACGCCGACACAGTGCTGCCGCCGGAGGCGGATCGCATGGTGCTCGCGGCGCTGGCAGATCGCGCCTGGGGCCGTTTCGACGTGGCCATCGAATCGGGCGATGCGCGCCTCGCGGTGGTGGGATTCTGCATGAACTGGCGCTCGCGTCTGACCGGCATCGCCACCGGCGACCAGGCGATCTTCGTGCGCCGCGCCAAGTTCCCGGGATTTCCGGCGATCGCGTTGATGGAGGACGTGGAGTTCAGCAAGCGCATGAAACCGGTTTCGGCTCCGGCCTGCCTGCGCGCGCGGGTGGCGACTTCGGCGCGGCGCTGGGAGCGCCGCGGCGTCGCGCGCACCGTGTTCCTCATGTGGCGCCTGCGCCTGCTGTACTGGCTGGGGGCCGATCCCGATGAGTTGGCGCGCCGATACCCGCACTAAGGTCGTCGTCTTCGCGCGCGTGCCGCGCGCGGGCGGCGTGAAGACGCGGCTCATCCCGCTGCTGGGCGAGCACGGCGCGGCGCGCCTGCACGCGCGGCTGCTGCGCCGCGCGCTGCGCACCGCGCACGACGCGCGGCTGGGAGCGGTGGAGCTCTGGACCGCTGAGCGCGAGCAACGCGGCGCCGACCTCGGCGCGCGCATGCACCATGCATTGGTGCGCAGCCTGCGCCGCGCCGATCGCGTGGTCCTCATCGGGTCCGACTGCCCGGTGCTGCGCGGGAGGGATCTGCGGCAGGCGGCGCGCTGGCTCGCGGGCGGGGCGGACGCGGTGTTTGCGCCCGCGGAGGATGGAGGCTACGCGCTGATTGCATTGCGCCGCGTCTCTCCCAGGCTGTTCGAAGGCGTCCAATGGGGCGGTGCGCAAGTGATGGCGCAGACGCGCGCGCGCCTGGATTCGCTCGGCTGGCGCTGGCGCGAGTTGCCCGAGGTATGGGACGTGGACCGGCCGGAGGACTACCGGCGGCTAGAGCGCTCCGGACTTCTTCAGTAATTCCGCCACCCGCTCGGCCAGCAGGCGGTAGCCGCGCGCGTTCGGGTGGATGGGGTCGGACTTGAGTTCGGAATTGCGCAGGATCTCCCCGATCGCCTTGCCTTCGTAGGGAATGCCGGACTCCTTTGCGATCTGCGCGTAGAACTTCGGCGGCGTCACGAACAGCCCCTTCTCCGGCGTGCCGATGAGCAGCACCTCGCTGCCCTTGCCCCTGGCCAGTGCGATCATGCGGCGCACGTTCGCGGCCGCCTCGGCCTGGCTCAGGTTGCGCAGGAGATCGTTGCCGCCGATGCACAGCACGAGCAGCTTCGGCTGGTGCTCCTCGAGCGCCGAAGGCAGGCGCGCGAGCGCCTGTGCGCTCACTTCGCCGGGCACCCCCGCGCGCACCACCTTGCGGCCGATGATGCGCTCGAGCTGGGCCGGGTAGCTCTCGGCCTCGGCCGCTCCGGTGCCGTAGGTGAGGCTGTCGCCGAAGGCGAGGACCAGGGCGTCCGGCGCGAGGCGCGCGAGTTTTGGTGCATCGCCGCAGCCGGCGAGGGCGAGCGCTGCGGCCCAGAACAGCGCGCGCCGCAGGGCTGACATGGACGCCACAGTGCGCATCGGGGTGCATGCTACACTTGCCTCGAGACATGGCCAGCGGCGCGGGGGCATCGCGAGCGTCGCGAGAAGAGCTGGAGGAGACCGATGATCATCAGAAATCCTAAGGACTTCTGGGCCGGGCTGATGTTTCTCGCCTTTGGTCTGGCGTTCATCCTCTTCGCCGCAGGTACACCCGCTTTTCTCGATCCGGTGCTGGGCAGCCTGCGGGCGCCCGGCTACCAGATGGGCAGCGCGGTGCGCATGGGACCCGCCTACTTCCCGGTGGTGCTCGGCGGATTGATGGCGATCCTCGGCGCGATCATCCTGCTTCGCGGTTTCGCCTCGCACCTGACGGGCGAGGCGGTGCGCGTGCACCTGCCGTTCAACATCGTCGACCTGGCGGTCGGCATCGGCGTATTCGCGCTGCTGCTGAAGTACGGCGGCAATCTGATGCTTTCCGCGGACAACGCGATGCTGGTGGCGGCGCTCGCGGTATCGGCGCTCTCGATCAAGTTCCGCCCGAATGCCAAGCCGCTGGTGCTGATTCTGGCGGGCTGCCTCGCCTTCGCCTACACGCTCAAACCCCTCGGCCTGATCGGCGCGACGCTGCTGCTGGTGTTCATCGGCGCGTTCGGCGGCCACGAGTTCAAGTGGAAGGAAGTGGGGATCCTGTACGTCGTGCTGATCATCTTCTCGGTGCTGGTGTTCGTGAAGGGGCTGACGCTGCCCTTCGCGATCTGCCCCGCGGTGATCGAAGACCTGTGCCGCTTCTAGGGAGGGCGTGATGGAAATCATCGACAACCTCGCGCTCGGCTTCGGCGTCGCGCTGTCGCCGTTCAACCTGTTGATGTGCCTGGTCGGGGTCCTCCTCGGCACGCTGATCGGGGTGCTGCCCGGCGTCGGCCCGGTGGCCACCATCGCCATGCTGCTGCCGATCACCTTCAACCTGAACCCGATCGCGGCGCTGATCATGCTGGCCGGCATCTACTACGGCGCGCAGTACGGCGGCTCGACCACCGCGATCCTGGTCAATCTGCCGGGCGAATCCTCCTCGGTAGTCACCTGTCTCGACGGCTACCAGATGGCGCGACGAGGCAGGGCGGGGCCGGCGCTCGCCACCGCGGCGATCGGCTCGTTCTTCGCCGGCTGCGTGGCGACGCTGATCGTGGCGATGTTCGCGCCGCCGCTGGCCGAGATCGCCCTGAAATTCGGCCCGTCGGAGTACTTCTCGCTGATGGTGCTCGGCCTGGTGGCGGCGGTGGTGCTGGCGCACGGCTCGCTGATGAAGGCGATCGCCATGGTGATCCTCGGCCTGCTGCTCGGGCTGGTGGGCACCGACGTCAATTCCGGCGTGCTGCGCTTCGCCTTCGGCGTTTCCGAGCTTGCCGACGGCATCGGCTTCGTCACCGTGGCGATGGGCATGTTCGGCCTGGCGGAGATCGTCGCCAACCTCGAGCAAAAGGGGCACCGCGAGGTGTTCACCAGCAAGGTGGGCAAACTGATGCCGAGCAAGGAGGACTGGAAGCGCATCTGGGCGCCGATCCTGCGCGGCACCTTCCTCGGCTCCGCGCTGGGCATCCTGCCCGGCGGCGGCGCGCTGCTCGCCTCGTTCGGCGCCTACACGCTGGAGAAGAAGGTCTCCAAGAACGCGCACGAGTTCGGCAAGGGCGCGATCGAAGGCGTGGCGGCACCCGAAGCGGCGAACAATGCGGGCGCGCAGACCTCCTTCATCCCGCTGCTCACGCTCGGCATTCCCTCGAATGCGGTGATGGCGCTGATGATCGGCGCCATGATGATCCAGGGCATCGCGCCGGGACCCCAGGTGATGACCGAGAGGCCGCAACTGTTCTGGGGCATGATCGCCTCGATGTGGCTGGGCAACCTGATGCTGGTGGTGCTCAACCTCCCGCTGATCGGCATGTGGATCAAGCTGCTCACCGTGCCCTACCGCATCCTGTATCCGTCGATCCTCGTCTTCATGGCGATCGGCGTGTTCAGCCTGTCGAACAACCCGTTCGACGTATTCCTCATGGCATTGTTCGGCCTATTGGGCTACGTTTGCGTCAAGCTCGAATGCGAGCCCGCGCCGATGATCCTCGGCTTCATCCTCGGGCCGCTGATGGAGGAGAACCTGCGCCGGGCGATGCTGCTGTCGCGCGGCGACCCGCTCGTCTTCTTCCAGAAGCCGATCAGCGCCAGCTTCCTCATCGTGTCGATCATCCTGCTGGTGATCATCGCGCTGCCCAACCTGCGCAAGAAGCGCGAGCAGGTGTTCGTCGCGGAAACCTGAAGCGCCGCCGCAGGATCGCGGCGCTACAGCGCCGCGATGGTCTGAACCTCGATCAGGTACTGCTCGCCGACCAGCCGGTCGACGATGAGCAGGGTATTCGGCGGGTACTTGCCGTTCGGGAACATCTTTGGGAACTCGCGCAGCCTCCAGGCCATGAACTTCGGGATGTCCTGCGAGTGCACGAGGTAGGTGGTGAACTGCGCCACGTTGCCCCAACCCGCGCCCGCCGACTTGAGCGCGGTCTCGATCTGCCCGAAGGCGCCGCTGCACTGTGCGTCGAAATCCTCCCCCGGCGCGAGCATTCCCGCGAGGTAGAGAGTCTCCTGCGCGTTGCTCACGCGCGTCAAGTGCGAGTACTGGCCGAGCGGCTTGCCCAGCGCCTCTACGTTGCCGACCTTGATGTCCGCCATCCTTCCTCCCCCTATCTGGCCTTGCGCTTGCCGCGCGCCGCGAGCAGCGCCTTCACGGCGTAGACCAGCGCGCGCTGCACCACCGGCTTGACCAGGAAGCCATCGGCGCCTGCCGCGATGCAGCGGTCGTTGGTCTCCTGGTCCTCGTGCACCGAAACGATCATGATCGGCGTCGCCATGTTGACCGATCCCGCGCGGATCTCCTTCAGCACTTCGAAGCCGCCGATGCCCGGCATCTGCAGGTCTAGCAGGATCGCGTCGTAGGCGTAGTTGCCGGCCAGGTGCAGCGCCTCCTCGCAGGTGCCGGCGAGCTGCGCCTCGACCTTCATGCCCCTGGTCAGCAGGCGCGCAAGCAGCAGGCGCGTGGATTCCTCGTCGTCGACGATCAGCATGCGGTGGCGCGGGGCGGCGGCCTTCTTGGCGGGCATCAGCGCTCCAGCTGTCGGGCGAGGTGGATGAAATCGCGCGCGTGGAGGTCGAAGTCCGGCACGCGCGACACGTCGACTTTGACTCCGGGCCCGTATTCGCGCGGGCGCGGCACGTAGGCCGTCTTCAGCCCGCAGGCGCGCGCCGCATGCAGGTCGTCCTTGTGCGCGGCGACCATCATCAGCTCGGCCGGTTTGACGCCCAGCAGGTCGGCGGCGCCGAGGTAGGTCTGCGGATCGGGCTTGTAGTGGCGCACCACCTCCGCAGACAGGATGCAGTCCCAAGGCAGCTTTGAGTGCTTCGCCATGTTGGTAAGCAATGCCACGTTGCCGTTGGACAGGGTGGCAATGAGGTGCCTGCGCTTCAGCCTAGCGAGGCCGCCGCGCGCGTCCGGCCAGGGCCGCAGGCGGTGCCAGACGCGGTTAAGCCGGTCAATTTCCTCCTCGGCCAGATTTCCCAGCGGGAAACGCTTGAGCAGGTCATCGAGGATCATGCGGTGCAGGGCGTCGATCTTGGTCCACGGCAGCTCGCCCGAGCGCACCCGCGCCATGGCGGGCCTGTAGCCCGCGCGCCAGGCGTCGGCAAAGGCCGCCCAGTCCACCTTCATTTTCTTTTTCCGGCCGAGCGCCTGCCCCTCGCGGATGATCGAGCCGCGCCAGTCGACCACGGTGCCGAACACGTCGAACACCAGGGCTTTTACTGCGGGGGTACCGGAGGCCATGCGCGCCATTATCGCCGGAACCCCTCACGCTTTCTTGCGCTCGTGCTGCCACAGCACGTCGCCGCGCCTGGCAGCGCGGTTGAGACTGCGGCCCAGGACGAAAAGCAGGTCCGACAGGCGGTTGAGGTACTGGCGGGCGCGCTCGCCGACGGCTTCCCCGCGGCCAAGCGCCACCAGGCTCCTCTCGGCGCGGCGGCACACGGCGCGCGCGAGGTGCGCGGCGGCCGCGGCGCGCGAGCCGCCCGGCAGGATGAACTCCTTGAGGGGTTTCAGCTTCGCGTTGTGCGCCTGCGTCAGCTGCTCCAGGCGCGTGACCTGCAGTTGCGTGATCATGCTGTGGCCCGGGATGCAGACCTCGCCGCCGAGGTCGAACAGATCCTGTTGCACGCGCAGCAGCGCTGTTCGAATTTCCGCAGGCATATTCTCTGCAAGAAGGAGGCCGAGGCAGGAATTGAGCTCGTCCACGTCGCCCAGCACCTGGATGCGCAGGCTGTCCTTGCCCACCCGCGCGCCGTTGCCGAGACCGGTCTCGCCGGCGTCGCCGGTGCGCGTGGTGATCTTGGAAAGCCTGTGACCCATGGCAAAGAAGCGCAGAATTATAGGGCCGCGAGGCGATTCCAAGGAGGAACCATGGCCAGCGTCCGCAAAGCTTCCTACTACTCGATGAAAGTGCCCCAGCGCCCGGGCTCCGGCGCCCAGTTGCTGGCCGCGCTGAAGGCGGCGAAGGTCAACCTGCTGGCGTTCACCGGTTTTCCGGAGGGCGGCGGCGCGCAGGTGGACTTCGTGCCGCAGGACAACGCGAAATTCCTCAAGGTGGCGCGCAAGGCCAAGCTGAGGATTTCCTCGAGGAAGACCGTGTTCCTCGCGCGGGGCGACGACCGGGTCGGGGCGCTGACGCGGATCCTCGGCAAGCTCGCCAGGGCGAAGATCAACGTGGTGGCGCTGAACGCGGTGACGGCTGGCAAGCGCCGCTACGGCGCGATGTTCTGGGTGAAGGCGAAAGACGTGGCGAAGGCCGCGCGCCTGCTGCGCGCGCGCTAGCCGCTGATGACCGCGCCTTTTTTCACGAAGTTGCGGTCGTTGAGCTGGCGCAGCACGAAGTCGGCGACGTCGGCGCGCGAGATCTTCGGCAACCCCTTCAGTTCGAGCCGCTCGCCGGCGCGGTAGCTGCCGGTGCGCGGGCCGTTGGTGAGCAGGGTCGGGTAGGCAACGGTCCAGTCCAGGCCGCTGGCGCGCACGATGTCCTCGCCTGCCTTCTTGTCGGCGAAGATGTCGGTGAGCAGCAGGCGGTACATGATTCGCGGCAGGAGCGGAGCGTGCTGGCGCGTGTCGCCGACGCCGTTGGCCGAGACGATGATGAGCCGGCGCACGCCTTCCCGTTCCATCGCGGGCACCAGCACCCGCATGCTGCTCTCGATGAAGCCATTGGACTTGAGCGCGTTGTGCAGACCGAGCGAGTTGATCACCGCGCCGTGGCCGCGCAGCGCTTCAGCGAGTGCCTGGGCGTCGCCGGGCAGTGAGCCGTTCACGACCTTGAGGTTCTTGTCGGTGAATGGGAGCTTTGCGGGGTCTCGCACGAAGGCGGTGATTTCGTGGCCTTGGGCGAGCGCCTGCTGGACGATCTGCAGGCCGGTGGGCCCGGTGGCGCCGAGGACGAAGAGTTTCATGGCACCGGAATGGTAGCTAGCTTGCCGCGAGCGCGCGATAGGCCCAAATCGAGAGCAAGATCGCGGCCGCGAGCCAGATCACGATGATGACGATCGCCGCAGCGTAGCTTTTCGGCTGTGCGAGCGCAGCGTCGGCTCCGGTGCGCGCTTCGGCCATCGCTTCCGCGGGGATCAGGCGCAGCGCAAGCGCAATGCCGAGCGGGATCAGGAGCGGCACGCTTGCCCGGTCAGGCGCCAGGCGCAATGCCCTTCACCGCCCAGGCGATTGCCGCATAGGAGCGCGGGCCATCCGGTTCCCCATCGAGGTACGCGAACCTTACCGCATCGCGCAGCCTGACTCGCTCTTCATCGCTGAGCGCGGCGACGTACTCGGCGCCTGGTCCGTCCTCGCCCACGTAGGGAGCCCAGTGGTCCTCGAAGGGTGCGAATTCCATGCGGATACTCAAAGCCGCCTCGACCACGTCGCTGAAGCCCGCGCCCCGCCAGGCGTTCGCCAATTCTCCCGGTCGGGTCAAGGGGCGGGTGTAGTTGCGTGCCCGGCGCTCATTGGCCCTGGGATCCAGCGCGGCGGCCGTATCGAAGAAGATCCGGTTGGAAACGTAGCCGCCGCGGACGTCCCACACGGCTGCACCGACGACGGCGCCCGGCCGGGCGACGCGCCGCATCTCGGCGATCGCCTGCTCCGCTGTTGGCACGAAATGCAGCATCAGCAGCGACAGGACGCGGTCGAAGCTGCGATCCGGAAACGCCAGCGCGCAAGCGTCCCCTGCCTCGAAGGTGATTCTCGAATCATGATTGTGGCGCGTGGCATGCTCGATGTAGGCGGGCGAGAAATCGATGCCGCGCAGCAGCTTTATCCGGCATCTCTCCGCCAGGGTAAAAGCGAGGCGGCCGGTGCCGCAGCCGACGTCGAGCACACATTCGCCATGCGCGGTGCCGACGAAGTCGAGGAACGGCCCGGCAAGACGCTGACTCCAGCGTCCCATCTGCCGCTCGTAGCCGTCGCCATCCACTGCCCTGAAGGTCGAAGAAACAGTCATGGCCAATCAATTGCGCGTGTGCCACGAGCGGCCCGCGTCAAGCCAATGCCTCCCGCAGGATCGCGTCGATGTGAACCGCCGTCGTATTGACGAATCGCATTCCATCCGACTCGAAGCAGGGCGCGTCCTTGTGCTCGGGGAAGGCCAGCGGCAGTTCGGTACAAGCCAGGCACACAACATCGTTGCTGCGGCCATCCACAGACTCGCGGCACAGGCTCATAATCCGGTCGCGCGCCCCGCCTGAGTCGCCTTGGTAAAGATCCACGTCGATGAGGCGTTCGAGTTCCGCTATCCGTTCTTCTTTCATTCGGGGAAACGTCTCGATCCCGAATTTCCGCAAAGTGTCCGCGTACACCATACTTCGCATCGTCACCGGCGTGCCCAGAATCAACGCTCGCCGGCCACCCAGGGCCCGCACGGCTTCCGCCGTTGCATCAAGAATGCTCACCACCGGGAAATCCAATCCCGCCGTAATGCCCTGCAGCCTCATGTGGGGGGTATTGCTGGCAATGACTCCAAAATCCGCGCCCGCTTCCCGCAGGCGCTGGAATGATTCGCGAAATACGGCGTCATAGCGTTCCCACGAGGCCTCATCGCCTTCCCGTCCGCGCAGCTTGCGCATTTCATCGATGTTCAAGGACTCGATGAGGATGTGCGGCGTCGGATACGGCGGTGCAGCTCCCTTCGCCTTATGGTGCTCGTTGGTCTTCGCACACAAGCCCCTGTAGTAGTCGGCGGTCGATGGCCATGCGAGACCGCCAATCATGCCGATCTTCTTCATCCGTTAACTTCGATTTCGTCGTGCCGAAGGATCATGCCTTGCGGGCCGCGATACGAACCCCGCCAAGCTTCCTCTTTTCGAACAGTCCGACGAAGTGGCTGTAGGCACGATCGTATTCGAGGAAACGCGCCTCGCCGAACTTGGCGATCGTCGTGTCGTGCAGTGAGCGGTACATTTCCAGGCGCGCGACGAGAATGGCGATCCACTCGTCCGACAGGTCGATGCTATGTTCGACGGTGCATGACGCTTCGCCAAGCAATTGGCCGTACTCCCTGGCGAAAGAGGGTCTGGGAACGAACATTTCGGCGAGCAACCGGCGCTCCTCTTCCGGGTCCATTCGGGCCAGTGAAACGATGTCGGTGAACGCAATCACGCTGCGGGGTTTTACTACCCGGACGCACTCGGCAATCAGCGCACGCTTGTCCGAGATGTGGCACCAGGACTCCTGGCTGAGGACCGCGTCGAACGCCGCTGCGGCAAACGGCATCGCGGCTGCATCGCCTTGTCTGAACTCGACCCGGCTGTCGAGCCCAACCCGGCGCGTGAGGCGTGCCGCGCCCTCGACCCTGCTGGCCGTGAGATCGATGCCGGTGACGCGGCATCCAAGCCGATGCGCGAGCCACCGGGCGGGCCCGCCCATCCCGCTGCATACGTCCAGGACGTGATGCTCGGCACGCACCCCGGCCGCGTCCGCGAGGCCATCGACGGCGTCCGTGCCGCCATAGTGATCCTGGTCGAAGTCCTTGAGATCGTCTTGCGTGAGTGCATCCAGATTTGCGCCGCGGGCCGCTAGCTTCGCGAGGATTTCGTCCTCGTTGATCGGATGCGTATCGAAGAAGCCGATGACGCCGGAATGGTGTGAGTCGCTCATGGATTCGATTTCCTCAAGGCATTGCGTTCCATTTAGGGGTCACGGCGTTTGCTGGCAGGGCTGACGGTCACTCCACGGAGGCCAGCGTTCTGTATCGCCTGCGCAACCACTCCTGTCCTCTTCGCCTCATCGAGGAGGCGACCGAGTGGCACAAGGGCAGCGGCGTGGTCGTTGCGCACCGCTATGGCCTGCGCCAATGTCGTGAAATGGCCCGTGACAATGGCCGCGCCTGGCAGTTTGTCGAGATACCGATGCAAGAGCTCTGGGCTGCCCGCGAACGCGTCGGCTTTCCCGGACGCGAGCACCGCAAACGTGCCATCCGGACCGCCCGCGCTTCGCACCAGTTCGGCGTGCTTGAGACTACGGGACAAAAACAAGTCCGATGGGCTCTTCGCTATCACCGCGATCCGCACCCCAGATCGGTCAGCGTCGGTGACAAATCGAATCGTGGAGCGGGGCGCGACCATATAGGTAAGTCCTGCTTCCATGTACGGTTCAGACAAGCGCAGCAGGTGGACGCGTGCAGGATCAATCCCAAGAAAGGCGATATCCCATGCCTGGGTCGCGATGCTATCCATGAGTTCAGCGGCTGTCCGGTAGGGGACGAGTTCAAGCGGAACCCCGAGCCGACGAGCGAGATCGCGGCCGAGTTCCGGTGCCACACCTTCGACCCTTGCACTCTTCACGGAGCTTTGCGTCACCTGCAGCGAGCTCGTGACAACGATTGCGGCGCGCAGTTTTCCTGTGGTCACCAAGGGACGCACCGCATCTGAGCCCACTGGCGTCGTCGTGCAACCGCTCGCCAACACCAACGCTATCAGTGCGACGAGCAGTAAGGGACTGGCGAATCCCGATCGAAGGGTCCCATTTCCTCTCCCAATGACCGCTAACAGGCAGTTAGCGGGCACGGGTGCGAGTCTGCCAGTAGAAGGGGCGCCGTGAATGATGCGCCACGGCAAAGATGACAATGCCTTCTGTTTCCGGTCGGTAGAAGATTGAAAAGCGGAATCCCTTCACGACGATTCGGCGCGTACTGGAGGGCGAGGTTGAGCCCGAGAGAGGGAAGGCAAGGGCGCGAGCTGTCGCTTCTTCTACTGCGGCGGTGAAGCGCTTGCCTAAGCCAAGTTGCGCTTCATCGTGGTAAATGACCTCGGCCAGAAATTCGAGGCGCGCGGCGGCGATGAACCGCGCACGCTTCACCGGGCGAGACGCCTCGCCTCGGCAAACACGTCCTGGGCCGAAATGGTCTGCAACTCTCCGCGGTCGTACGCGGCGGCCCGCTCTTCGATCTCACGTTCCCATGCCGCCTCGATATCCGCGAGGGGTGCATCGCGGAGTGATGCCAGCAGCGCTTCCGCGAGTTGGGCACGTTCGTCCGCCGATAGCGACTTGGCCTGTTCCTCGAGTTCTTTTAGCGTGTCCGACAAAGCAGTACCCTCCAAGACTCACAGCCATTTTACCCACTTCCCGACGCCGCCGTCGTGCGCGCTTGCGTAAAGCCGTGCGCTACGGCCGGCCTTTCTTCCTGACTTCGCTTTCAAGCCATCCCGTGGCCAATGTGGTCGTCACCCGCTCGCCCTCGGCCACGCGCGCCGCATCGCGCAGCACCTCGCCCTGCGCATTGCGCGTCAGGCTGTAGCCGCGCTCGAGCACCGCGCCCGGATTGAGGCTCGTGAGGCTCGCCTTGAAGCGCCCGAGCTGTGCGTCGAAGTAATCGATCCGCCTCGCCGTCGCAGACGCAAGGCGCGCCGCGAGCTGCACAACGAGCTGGCGCGAAGTGCGCAGCCGCTCGCGCGGATGCACCAGCCGCCGCGCCAGCGCATCCACCGTCTGCATGGCGTACTCGATGCGCCGCAAGGCCTCGCGCGTGGCGCGCTGCGCGAGCTCGCCGACGCGCGCAATCAGCTCATCGCGCGAAGGGCTCACCACCTCCGCCGCCGCGGTCGGCGTCGGCGCGCGCCAGTCGGCGGCGAAGTCGGCGATGGTCACGTCGGTTTCGTGCCCCACGCCCACCACCACTGGAATGTTCGACGCGCGGATCGCGCGCGCCACGGCTTCCTCGTTGAACTGCCACAGGTCCTCGATCGAACCGCCGCCGCGCACCAGCAGCAATACATCGCACTCGTCACGCAAGTTGGCGGTCGCCAACATCTGCGCGATCTTTGCCGCGGCGCCTTCGCCCTGCACCGGCACCGGATACACGATGACCGGGATGGATGGATTGCGGCGGCGCAGCGTGGTCAGCACGTCGCGCAGCGCCGCAGCTTGCAACGATGTCAGGATGCCGATCTGCGTCGGATGCCCCGGAATGGGGCGCTTCGCCTTCGGATCGAACAATCCTTCGGCTTCGAGCTTCGCCTTCAGCTTCAGGAAGCGTTCATACAACGGACCCAGCCCGGCCCGCCGCATGCTCTCCACGTTCAACTGGAAGCGCCCACGCGGCTCGTACAGGGTTACCAGCGCGCGCGCCTCCACCCGCATGCCTTCGGCCGGCTCCCAGTCCAGCGCCGCCGCCCGGCCGCGAAACATGACGCAGTCCACCTGGGCGGTATCGTCTTTCAGGGTGAAGTACCAGTGGCCGGAGGAGGCCGGGCGGTAGTTGGAGATCTCGCCGCCGATCCAGGCCAGGGGAAAGCGCCGCTCCAGCACCTCGCGCACGCTGCGCAGCAGCTCCGAGACGGTCAGAACGGGGGCGGAATCGCGAAAGACTTCGTCAGCCATCCGCTTACACTAATGCACAGCGGCCGCCGCTTGGCAAAGCCGGCCGCTGCGATTCCTCATGGAAGCCGATTCAAATCCGTAACTTCCTGTTTCTGCGCCGGAAACAACTGCTGAAATTTTAATCGCCGCCGACTTGCGCGAGGTTTCGTGACTGTGAAGCCCATCTGCCCCAAGTAAATCCACAAACTTATCCACAGGATTTGTGGATAACGGCTCGTCCGCATTTTTGCTACAGTCGCCCGACAACAAAACCAGGCCCCAGGAGCCCCAATTGTTCGCCATCATTCAAGCCGCCGGCTGGCCGATATGGCCGCTGCTGCTCGCTTCGGTCATCGCCGTCGCGCTGATCATCGAGCGCTCGGTCACGCTGCGCCAGAGCAAGGTGATCCCGCCCACGCTGTTCGATCAGGTGGTGCAGGTGTACCAGCGCCAGGGCGCCAGCGACGAGGTGCTCGACAAGCTGGCCAAGGATTCGCCGCTGGGCATGGTGCTGGCGGCGGGGCTGCGCAACCACAAGAGTTCGCGCTACGTGATGAAGGAGGCGATCGAGGAAGCAGGCCGCACCGAGGCGCACGAGCTGGAGCGCTTCCTCACCACGCTGGGCACGATCGCCACCGCCGCGCCGCTGCTCGGCCTGTTCGGCACGGTGATCGGCATGATCCACATCTTCGGCTCGCAGTCGCCGACCGGCACCAACCCGCAGCAGCTGGCTTACGGGATATCGGTCGCGCTGTACAACACCGCCTTCGGCATCGGCATCGCGATCCCGTCGCTGATCTTCTACCGCCACTTCAAGAACAAGGCCGACGGCTTCGTGGTGGACATGGAGCAGACCGCCACCAAGCTGATCGACATGGTGCACGGCGAACGCATCGAGCACGGCCAGCCGCCGCGCTGAGGACGGGGTGAACTTCCAGCGCGGCAGGCAAAAGGAGCACCTGGAGATCAACCTGGTGCCGCTGATCGACGTGATGATGGTGATCCTCATCTTCCTCATGATCACCACCACCTACTCCAAGTACACCGAGCTGCAGATCAACCTGCCTTCGGCCGATGCCGACCGGCAGCTCGAACGCTCCAACGAGGTGAACGTGCTGGTGAACGCTCAAGGGCAATACGTGGTGAACCACACCCCGTACGCCTTCGTCAGCGTGGAGCAGTTCGCCGGGGTGCTCAAGCGCGCCGGTGATACCTTGCGCGAACCGGTGGTGGTGATCAGCGCCGACGCCAACGCCAGCCACCAGTCGGTGGTGCGAGTAATGGAAGCGGCGCGCGCCGCCGGGCTGCAGCAGATCACTTTCACCACGCAGGGTTCCAGGTAGCCACGCAGTTCCTCGCGAAACTCTGGTACCGGCGCGCGGGCCTCGTCGCCTGGCTGCTGTGGCCGGCGAGCCTCGTGTTCCGCATCGCGCGCTTCGCGCGGCGCGCGCTGTATGCGCTGCGCCTGCTGCCCAGCGCGCGCGCCGGCATCCCGGTGGTGGCCATCGGCAATCTCACGGTCGGCGGCAGCGGCAAGACGCCGCTGGCGATCCACGTTGCCGAATTTCTCAGCTCGAAGGGCTGGGCGCCCGCCATCGTCTCGCGCGGCTACGGCGGCACCGTGCGCTCGCCGCGCGGCGTTTCGCTCGCCTCCGATCCGGCCGAGGTCGGCGATGAGCCGGTGCTGATGGCGCGGCGCAGCGGTTGCCCGGTCTGGGTCGGGCCGGACCGCGCGGCAGTGATTGCCGCGCTGCGCCACGAGCACCCGGACTGCGACGTCGTGATCCTGGACGACGGCCTGCAGCACTATGCCTTGCGGCGCGACCTGGAAATCGCGGTGGTGGACGCGCGCTTGTTCGGCAACGGATTCATGCTGCCCGCCGGTCCCTTGCGCGAACCGCGCACGCGCCTGTGGACGGTGGACGCGGTGATTGCCCACGGCACCGACGCAGTCAAGGGTTATGCGATGCAGCTGGAAGGCGGCGAGCTGCACCGCGCCACCGACGCGCGCGAACGCCGGCCGCTGGGCGCATTTGCCGGGCAGCGCGTGCACGCGGTGGCCGGCATCGGCGACCCGAACCGCTTTTTTCTGCAGCTGGTGAAGGCGCGCCTCCA
>Ga0247727_10006137_pt1 | contig 23782 bp, 23 predicted proteins | sample WisWelCaveWW1625_FD_202498 | JGI IMG/M metagenome (GOLD analysis project Ga0247727, IMG submission 202498) | Biofilm microbial communities from Wishing Well Cave, Virginia, United States - WW16-25 | ecosystem: Environmental > Aquatic > Deep subsurface > Groundwater > Cave microbial mat | place... | reverse complement strand
CCGCCAACGCTTCGCAAATCTCCTCCACCGCCTGATCGGCCTGCGTCCATCCCCATCCCTGCAACCACCGATGCTGCCCGAGCCGCGCCAGCAGACGCCGCAGCTCCGGCTGGAAGATCACCAGCAGACCGATCAGCGAGATGGCGAACAGTTTGGCCATCAACCATTCGATCGTCTCCAACCCCATCCGCTGCGTCACGACAAAGAGCACGACGATCACCAGCAGACCGGTCAGGACCTGAACACCACGAGTATCTTTGAGGAACACCAGAAAACTATAGACGAGCACCCAGAGGAAGAGGATTTCAACAGCGGGACGCCACAACATCAACAACCAATCACTCATCGCCGCCCCGATCGCACCCGGACCCGGACTCTCGGCAGGCACGAATCGCCGCCGTCATCCGCACCACCTGACGCATCACACTGACATCGTGCACGCGAATCATATCAGCACCGTGCCATACTGACAGGCAGACGGCGATCGCCGTACCCATCACCCGCTCATCCACCGGCGCATCCAGCACACGGCCGATGAACGATTTGCGCGACGGCCCCACCAACACCGGACAGTCCAGCACGGCGAAACGATCAAGCTGCGCAATCAACGCCACACTCTGCTCGGCCGTCTTGGCGAAACCGATCCCCGGATCAACAATCAGCCGCTCCCGAGCAATACCCGACCGCACGGCCTCATCGATCCGCTCCTGCAACTCCTCGATCACGTCACCGACGACATCACCGTACGCTGTCTCACGTTGCATGGTCTGCGGCGTTCCGCGCATGTGCATCAAGACCACCGGCACACCGGCAGCCGCCACCACCCGCGCCATCCGCCGATCGCCGCGCAGCGCCGTCACGTCGTTGACGATCGACGCGCCAACATCCAACGCCCGTTCCGCCACCACCGCCTTCGATGTGTCGATCGAGATCGGCACGCGCACCGTCCGAGCCAACCGCTCGATCGCCGGCACCACACGCCGCAGCTCCTCCTCCGCTGATACCGGCTGCGCCCCCGGGCGCGTCGACTCACCGCCGACATCGATCAACGATGCTCCCTCGCCAACCATCGCCTCGGCACGCGCCACCGCCGCACCCGGATCGAGATACGCACCGCCATCGCTGAACGAATCGGGCGTGACGTTCAACACGCCCATGAGAAGAGGCTCCCTCCCGCACTCGAGGAGCACGGATCTGCACGATAGGCGACGCACGCGACGCGTCACATCACGTCGTTGCGCTGGGAGCAGCGGTGGATTGTCCGGGGTCCAACGCGGAGGGCGCATCGGTGGCAAGGCCGACGATACGCTTGACCTCTTCACCATCCAGGACCTCTTTTTCACGCAGGGTTTCAGCCAACAGCTTGAGCTGATCCATGTGCGTTGTGAGCTGATCCTTGGCGCGATGATACGCCTGATCGATGATACGGCGTACCTCCTGATCGATCATCTGCGCGGTCTGCTCGCTGTAGTTGCGTTCCTCCATCAAGTCGCGTCCGAGAAACACCATATTCTCCCGGCGCCCCAACGTCGGCATGCCGAGCTTCTCGCTCATCCCAAACTCGCAGACCATCCGACGCGCAATCCCGGACGCCACCTCGAGATCGTTCTGCGCCCCCGTCGTCAGCTCACGAAAGATCAGCTCCTCGCTCGCGCGGCCGCCGAGCAACACCGTCAAACGCCCCTGCAGCTCCTGCTCGGTGACGATGTAGCGATCCTCGAGCGGCACCTGCATCGTGTAGCCGAGCGCCGCGATGCCACGCGGAATGATCGACACCTTGTGGAGCGGATCCACGTGCGGCGTCAAGAGCGCCAAGAGCGCATGCCCGGACTCATGATACGCAACGATCAACTTCTCCCGATCAGAGATGACGCGGCTCTTCCGCTCCGGTCCAGCCATGACCCGCTCGATCGACTCCTCCAGCTCCGGCATACCCACGGCGTCGAGGTTTCGACGCGCCGCCAGCAACGCCGCCTCGTTGGCGAGATTCGCCAGGTCCGCCCCGGAGAAACCGGGCGTCTGACGGGCGATCTTCTTCAAATCCACCGTCGTCGCCAGTTTGATCTTGCGAACATGTACCTTCAGGATCGACTCGCGTCCGTTCACATCGGGCCGGTCGATCACCACCTGTCGGTCGAACCGCCCGGGACGCAACAGCGCCGGATCCAGCACGTCCGGACGATTGGTCGCCGCCATCAACACGACCCCTTCCTGCGTGTTGAACCCGTCCATCTCCACCAGCAACGCGTTGAGCGTCTGCTCCCGCTCGTCGTGCCCGCCGCCGATCCCGGCGAACCGCTGGCGCCCCACGGCGTCGATCTCATCGATGAAGATGATGCACCCTTTGCCGCCGGCCTTCGCCGACTTCTTCGCCTGATCGAAGAGATCCCGCACGCGGCTGGCTCCAACACCGACGAACATCTCGACAAAATCCGAACCGCTGATACTGAAGAACGGCACGCCCGCCTCTCCAGCAACCGCCTTCGCCAACAACGTCTTGCCGGTGCCCGGCGGCCCCATGAGCAGCACGCCTTTCGGAATCTTGCCGCCCAGCCGCTGGAACCGCTTCGGATCCTTCAAGAATTCGATAATCTCGCGCAGCTCCCCCTTCGCTTCATCGACACCGGCCACATCATCAAACGTCACCCGGATATTGTCCTGCGACACTTGTTGGGCGCGACTCTTGCCAAACGACAGCAACCGCCCCCCGCCAAACGCCCCACGATACCCGATGAACACCCAGAAGCCGATCAACAACAGCATCGGGCCGAGCGAATAGAACAGGTTGAGCCACAGCGTTTTCGGCGGCTTGATCTCAAATCGAGCCACACGGTCGCGCAGCAGACGCACCAGATCCTGTTCTCCCTCCGGCACGTTGGCGAAGAACTTGCCGCCGCTGACGAGTTCGATCTGCACAATGTCTTCCCGCTTGACCGCTGACTTGATCTGCGTGACCGTCTGATCGTTGGCGACCATGTTGAAGAGCTCGCTGTAAGGAATCTCCTGCGGCCCGCGGTTGAACGGCGACTCCATGGAGGACAGAACCCACAACACGGTGAGCGCGACAAACGCCCAGAGCAACGGATTCATGTTGAATCGCGGCGGCGTTTTCGCCTTGGGACGAGACGGTTTCCGTTCAGGCATCAGACTTCTCCTCTTCGCATGTTATCTCCGACGGATAAAAAACGATGTCATTATACACTAGGCCATCGCCCGACGCTCGACACAAATCGCCCCGGAGCGCTTGACTGCACGCAAACGGTGCGGCAGATCCACCACCGCACCGCCGGGCCCTGCCTGCAACAACCGCTCAAGCTCCGACCAGTGCTGGTAGGTCACCCGCCTCAGATCCCCGGCCAGACATTCCACCGCGCGGCGCAGCAGATACCGCTGCATGGCTGGCGGCTCCTCACTCAACCGCCGCACATCCAGCACCACCCGATCCGGCGTCCCCTTGCCGGGCGTAACATCCCCCAGTCGCCGCCACCGCCGCTCGCCCCATCCTTCGATGAACGCGTAGTCGGCTTGCAGACACTCCGCGGTCTGCGACAAAATCTCCCGAATCTTCGGCTGGTACTCTCTCTCCAATACCGGCAGCAACGCATGGCGAATCCGATTGCGCAGATATTTCTCGTCCCGATTGGAAGCATCCTCCCGCCAGGAACGCCTCCGCAGACGGAGGTAACGCTCGATCTCCCGTCGCCACACTCCCAGCAGCGGCCGCACCAGACGGAAGCCTCCGAGCACACGTACCGGCCGAATCCCGCACAACCCCTCTGTCCCCGCGCCGCGCAACAGCCGCATCAGCACGGTCTCCGCTTGGTCGTCGCGCGTATGCCCCACGGCAATCGCCCCAGCTCTCATCCGCCGTGCCGTCGCCTCCAGAAACTCATAGCGCGCCTGCCGCGCCGCCGTTTCCTCGGAGAGGTCGCGTTCCTCCGCTACCGCTGAGACGCTGACGCGTGCCACGGTGCACACCAGCTTCCACCGATGGCACGCGTTGCGTACGAACGCCTCGTCCGCATCAGCCGACGCCCCGCGCAACCCATGATTCATGTGCGCCACATGCAGCGTCAGCTGCCACTCACTTCTCAGGCGCACGAGAAGATCCAGCAGCGCCATCGAATCCGGGCCGCCCGATACCGCCACGACGACCGTCTCCCCCCGCCGCAGCATCCGATGCTCCCGAATGCCCTGCCGCACCCGCTCAATCACATCCACTGATGACTGCTTTCTCAATACCATTACGCACTAAGCTTTCGATCCAACGTCCGACCTCTTCTTGTCCGTCAATGCTTCCTGAAGCTTCTGAATAACGCCCTTCCTTTTCTTCCTCTCTTCAGGCTCGACGTAAATCTCGTAAAGAATTTCCTTCGTCACCTCAACCAACAACTTCAACTGAGCACCGTTAAAGTCTTCCCAAGCATCCTCATGAACCGAGTCGCTTGTTACATTCTTAACGATCTTGAGAATATCGAAATAACCAGGATCTATCTGCGGGAAGCGACCTTTGAGTAACTTTATTCGGTCGTCATAACTGACTATATCTCCCTGCTCATTACTCTTTGTAATCCCCTGATGATTCAAGAGCTCGTAGACGGCTTTCCTCAAACATGCAGACCCACCCGTTCGAAAGTTACTGGTACGGCAATTATCCGCTTCGTTTAAAGGCTCTCTGATAACCCGCGGAATCCTTTCATCAATGGTGAAAAACGATGTTGGTTGCTTGTAGAAAATCGCGTCGTCGATCTCCATCGAAGAACCATCATCATTCTTAATCGAAGCAGGCACTTCCACAACCCTCTCTGAAGTGGGATGCGTACGAGGAACCAACTGCCGTATCGGAAAAGTGAAGCCGCCATACGGATTGGCTCTATCCAGATTGTAGGAACTTAGGTGCAACGACTGCTGGCTGCAATCGGAACACTCAACGATGTACCCGTAGCACTTCTTCTCCCGATTCCACCAAAATCTAAAGCTATCAACTACTTTATATCTGACATTCCGTCTATTACAGAATGGGCAGTTATAGACGCTATCATCTATGAAGTATTTCCTGTCCTTGTGAGACAAATCAAGCTCATCCATTAACACACTCTAAGCTCAAACCATCTAATCCACACGGCGGCGACGTGAAAAGAACACATCCTCAGGGAAAGAGACAGTTCACCAAAGACCCTTGGTACTAACGAACGACGCACAACGCTTCACGCACAACGAAATGATGGTGGCGGCGGGCCGATTCGAACGGCCGACATAGCGGGTATGAGCCGCTTGCTCTAACCAGCTGAGCTACGCCGCCGAAAAGCTGTCGCAAGTCGTATGTCGCGCGAGAACCGTCGTACGTCGCAAGTCGTATCATCTGCAACACACGACGTACGACCTGCGACCTGCGCCGTATTTTGAGGTTTCGTGATCCACCCTCCGCCGAGCACGAGATCGTCGTTGTAGAAAACAACCGCCTGACCAGGGGCGATCGCCTGCTGCGGCTCATCGAACCGTACAACCGCCGACGCGTCTGGCTGCCGCGTCACCGTTGCCGGCTGTGGCTGATGGTTGTATCGAATCTTCACCTCAGCGCGCACCGACTCACCCACCGACGGCTCGACGCCGATCCAATTCACACGCTCCGCCGTCAGATGCTCCTGCTGCAACGCCTCGAGCGGCCCAACGGTCAAACGATTCGCCTCCGCATCGATCGCCGCCACGTACAATGCCTCCGACGAACCGATCCCGAGCCCCTTACGCTGACCGATCGTGTAGAAACAGATTCCGCGATGCTCGCCGAGCAGACGTCCCTCTATATCCACAATCGGCCCCGGCTGGATCACCGGCAACCGATCGCGCAGGAATTGCTCCCGATCGCTGCCTGATAGAAAGCAAATATCCTGACTATCCGGTTTGTCAGCGACACGCAATCCCAGCCGCCGCGCCACTTGCCGGATCGTCACCTTGTCGTACCGACCGACCGGGAACCGACTGCGCGCCAGCTGCTCCTGCGTGAGCCCAAAGAGCACATACGACTGATCTTTCGACGCATCCGTTCCCCGCTTCAACCAGTACCGACCGCTCGCCGCATCTCGCTCGCTCTGCGCGTAGTGACCGGTCGCCACCGCATCCGCCTCCAGCGACTGCGCCTTCTCCAGCAACGCGCCGAACTTCACCCGATCGTTGCACGCCACGCATGGATTCGGCGTCAGCCCGTTTGCATACGACGCAGCGAAGTAATCCATCACGCCCTCACGGAACGGCACCGCCATATCGATCACGTAGAACGGGATTCCCAGCGTGGCCGCCACGCTCCGGGCATCGTCGATATCCTGCACCGAGCAACAGCTCCGCTCACGGTGTGCGCCACACTCGCTCCGCTCCCAGAGCTGCATGCTGATCCCAATGACCTCCTGCCCCTGCTCCACGAGCAGCGCCGCCGCCACCGAGCTATCCACCCCGCCGCTCATCGCTACGACAATTCGCTCTCGCATCCTTTGAACGCCTCGCGCAATTATCGACGATTCAACCGCAGCAACAACACACTGAACTCAAACAACACGAGCAACGGGATCGCCATCAGAAACTGTGACATCACATCGGGCGGCGTCAGGATCGCCGCCACGATGAAAATCACCAGCACCGCATGGCGTCGATAGCGCGACAGCCCTGCTGCCGTCACCACGCCCAATTGCCCCAGCACCAGCAGTGCCATCGGCAGCTCGAACATGACGCCAAAGAGCAGCGTCCAGATCGTCACAAAAGAGACGTAATGACCGAACGTGATCATCGGCCGCACCTGCTCCGATCCGAAGCTCAGCAGAAACCGGAGCGCTGACGGCAACGCCACCGCGACAGCGAACCCGGCGCCAACGTAAAAGAGCGCCACCGCCAGTGGCAACTGTCGACCGATCACACGCCGATGCTCCGCCGACAACGCCGGCGCCACAAACGCCCACACCTGCCACAGCCAGTACGGCACCGCCGCCAGCACACCGGCGCACAACGCCAGCTTCAGCTGCGCGGTAAACGCCTCCGCCGGCGCGATGAACACCACTTGCCCCACCGGCCGCACCAGCAGCGGTATCCACGCTGGCACGAAGCTGAACGCCACGCCCGTCGCGACCACCCAGACGACGAGCGACCAGAGGATCCGTCGCCGCAGCTCCTCCAAATGCTCCACAAACGTCACGGACCGATCGCTCGCAGCAAACATACATGGCCTCTCAACAATTGAACTGCCTGCGGCTATCAATGGCATCTCCTGCTTGCTGGGTGGCGCTGGAGGGGAGGCCTCCGCCACCCGGAGCTGGGGTCCCCACAAAGTACCGCAAGCGTAGCGAGGACACTTTGTGGGGTCAAGCGGTGGGGCCACAGCCCCCCACCACGTAACTATCCCAACGTCTTGCGCACTGCGTGGATGCCTCGGATGCCGGAATCCCAACGCAAGGTGCTGGCTGGGAATCCGCCGCGAGGATGGTGGAGTCCCGCAGGCGACAGGCCCCGGCAAATGGAAACTCACACCACCGACCACGCGATACCGACCGTTACTTGACCGCCACCCGCTCACGCATCCGACGAGCCGCCTGCACCAGCGCACGCAGCGACAACTCCGTCTCCTCCCATCCGCGCGTCTTGAGCCCGCAGTCCGGATTGACCCAGACATGGCCCGAAGGCAGCAGGGCGCTCGCTCGCTTGAGCAACGCTTCAATCTCCTCGCCCGACGGCACGCGCGGCGAGTGAATGTCGTACACGCCGGGCCCGATCTCGTTCGGATACCGGAACTTGACGAACGCATCGAGCAACTCCATCTGCGACCGTGACGTTTCGATCGAGATGACGTCGGCATCCATCGCCGCGATCGACTCGATGATGTCGTTGAACTCGCTGTAACACATATGCGTGTGGATCTGCGTCTCATCCTTCACGCCAGAGGAAGAAAGACGGAACGCCTCCACCGCCCACCGCAGGTACACCGGCCACTCGCTACGCCGCAACGGCAACCCCTCGCGGATCGCCGGCTCATCGATCTGGATAATCCGAATCCCCGCCCGCTCCAGATCCACCACTTCATCCCGGATCGCCAGCGCGATCTGCTGCGCCGTGGCGCTGCGCGGCTGGTCGTCCCGCACGAATGACCACTGCAGAATCGTGATCGGCCCCGTCAGCATCCCCTTCACTGGCCGCTTCGTCAGCGACTGGGCGTACGTGCTCCACGCCACCGTCATCGGGCGCGGGCGCGACACATCGCCGAAGATGACTGGCGGCTTCACGTACCGCGAACCATACGACTGTACCCACCCATGCTCGGTAAACGCGAAACCCTCCAGCTGCTCGCCGAAGTACTCGACCATATCGTTGCGCTCGAACTCTCCGTGCACCAGCACATCGAGCCCGAGCCCCTCCTGACGGCGAATGACATCCTGCGTTTTCTCCTTCAAGAACGCTTCGTAGTCCGCCAGCGAGAGCTCGCTGCTCTTCCACTTCGCCCGCGCCTGCCGCACATCCGCCGTCTGCGGGAAGGAACCGATCGTCGTCGTCGGAAACTCCGGCAGCCGCAACTGCTCCCGCTGCACCGCCTGCCGCACCTTGAACGAGCTGCGGCGCTGCGCATCCGTTGGACGCACACCGGCCAGCCGCGTCTTCACCGATGGATTATGGATGCGACGGCTCGACGTCCGAACTGCCAGCGCCTTCCGGTTCGCCTCCAGCTCCTGCGCCACGCCCGCCTCGCCGTCCGTCAACGCCCGCTTCAGCAGCGAGAGCTCCGCCAACTTCTGCTTCGCGAACGCCAGCCAGCTCTTGAGCTCAGCATCCAGCTTCGTCTCCTGCTCCAGATCGAGCGGCGCATGCAGCAGCGAGCACGATGGCGCCAGCTGATACCGCTGCCGTGCCCCGCGCCCCAGTGCTTCCTTTAACATCGTCAGACGCGCTGTCAGATCAGCTCGCCAGATGTTGCGGCCATCCACCACACCGAGCGACAACAACCGCTCTGCCGGCAACGCCCGCTCCACCGCCGCCAACTGCTCCGCCCCACGCACCAGATCTACGTGCAGCCCGTCCACCGGCAACGAACACGCCAGCTCGACATTGTCACCGAGCGCGCCGAAGTACGTCGCCAGCACGATCTTCAGCTCCGGCACCGCGCGCGCCAACCGCTCATACGCCTGCCGGAACGCCGACTTCGCCGCCGAAGCCAGATCGGTCACCAGCGTCGGCTCATCCAACTGGACCGTCGCCGCTCCAAACTGCCGCAGCTGCTTGAGCACCTCTTCGTACACCGGCAGCACAGCATCGAGCAACTCCAGCGTTGAGAACCCCTCATCCTTGGTCTTCCCCAACAGTAGGAACGACACCGGCCCCAGCAAGACCGGGCGCGTTTCAATCCCAAGCGCTTTCGCCTCCTTGAACTCATCGAGGATTTTCGATGACGAGAGGCGGAACGTCTGCCCACGGTAGAACTCCGGCACGATGTAGTGATAGTTGGTGTCAAACCACTTCGTCATCTCCATCGCCGAGATCGTCTTCCCCTTCACCCCCTGCTTCTCCTGAATCCCACGCGCCATGGAGAAATAGGTGTCGAGATCGACTTGGCCGCCACGCCACTCGTACCGCGTCGGCACCGCCCCCAAGAGCACCGTCGTATCGAGCACCTGATCATAAAAGCTGAAATCGTTGGACGGAATGACGTCGATGCCGGCGGCGCGCTGCGTCTGCCAGTTCGCCTTGCGGATCTCGCGCCCCACACGCAGCAACTCCTCCTGCGACAGCTGCCCCTTCCAGAACGCCTCGGTCGCCTTCTTCAACTCCCGCTTCAACCCGATCCGCGGATACCCCAGTGCCGTCGTCTGCAGCTCTCTCACCAATGCACGTGCCATGCTTCGTTTCCCTCCTTAAAGTCTTCCGCGTTAAATGCTGACCGGTTCAACACGACCTTCGACTTGCGACTTTCGACCTGGGCGACTCCACGCTATCTCTGGAAGTCGAAGGTCATAGGTCGCATTTCGAAAGTCGCTTCCCTCCTCTTATCTGTTCCTGCGGAGCAATCGTTGCAGCCGGCGGAACTCCTCGTCGGCGATCGAGTACGCATGCTTGACCGATGGATACCGACCGCTCCGCACGTCGTCGCGATACGCTGTCACCGCGCGAGTGATCGCCTCTCCCACGCGCGCGTACTGCTTCACGAATCGCGCCGCCCGTCCATGATGCAAACCCAACAGATCGTGCAGCACCAACACCTGCCCGTCGCAATCTGCGCCAGCGCCGATCCCGATCGTCGGAATCTTCAAGCGCCGCGTAATCAACGCTGCCACCCGATCCGGCACGCATTCCAGCACCACGCCGAAGCAACCCGTCCGCTCCAGCTCCAACGCCTGCCGCAGGATCGTCAGCGCCTCCTCGGCGCGCCGCCCCTGCACCCGAAAGCCGGACGGTTCAGTCACCAGTTGCGGCGTCAACCCCACATGTCCGAGCACCGGAATCCGCCGCTTGACCATCGCTGCTACGATCGCCAGAATCCCAGGACGCCACTCCACCTTGACGCCATCACAGCCGATCTCGCGCACGAGCCGCTCGGCATCACGTACCGCAGCGACTCCGCGCCGAAGCGACGCCAGCGGCAGGTCGGCAATCACCAGCGCCCGCCGCACCGCTCGCCGCACTGCCCGCGTATGATGCAACATCTCCTGCATGGTGACTGGCGCGGTCGTCTCATACCCAAGCACGACCATGCCGAGCGAATCGCCGACAAGAATCAGATCGACACCGACCTCATCCACCAGCCGAGCGGTCGGATAATCATACGCCGTCAGCATCACCAGCTTCCGCCCACGACGGCCTGCGATACGCATCGACTTCATAGCACGCGCTCCCATATCGGGCGACGACGCGACGGTCCCGCGCGACAATTCGCAGCTACCGACGACCTACTGCTGCCGCCTCGGACGACCGGACGCCGGCGCGCTCCAACACCTCGAGCATCGCCTCGTCCCATCCGAGACTCATCATATGCACGCCGCGGCAGAGCGACCGCAACCCCTTCACAATCTCGGTGGCGATGCGAATGCACTCCTCACGCTTGTCTGTAGCATTCGCCATCCGATCGATCAACGTCTGCGGCACCGAGATACCGTAGACCTTCTCGTTCAGGAAACGGGCGGTCTTCTCCGACTTGAGCAAGATCACACCCGCCAGCAGCACCGGTTTGAGCGGTGCCGCCGCCTGCATGAACCGCGCACACTGCTCAAGATCAAACACCGGCTGCGTCTGAAAGAACACGGCGCCCGCTTCAATCTTCTTGCGCATCCGCTCCACCTCCGCCTCCACCGGCTGAGCCCCCGGGTTGGCGGTCGCCCCCACGCACAGCTCCGGCGCCCCTTTCAACGCGTTACCGGCAAGATCCTTGCCCGATCGAAGCGTCCGCCCCGCCTCCAGCAGCTGCAACGTCTCCAGATCAAACACCCCCTTGGCATCCGGATGATCGCCGGTCTTCGGATCATCACCGCGCATCACCAACATGTTATGGATGCCGAGGATCGACGCGCTCAGGAAATCCGACTGCAGCGCAAGTCGGTTCCGGTCGCGACACGTCATCTGCATGATCGGCTCGACGCCGTTCTGCAACAGCACGTGGGAGACCGCCATGGCTCCGGCACGCATCACCGAGTTCTGCATGTCGGTCACGTTCACCCCATCGACATGCCCGCGCAACAGCTGCGCCGTCTTCACGATCTCGCCGACGTCCGTCCCCTTGGGCGGCGCCACCTCCGTCGTCACCAAAAACTGCCCCGATGCGATCTTCTCGCGAAACGTCATGGCGTCGCCCCCTGCTGCCGCACATAGTTCTGCACCACGTTGTGCATCAAAAACGCCACGGTGAGCGGCCCGACGCCGCCAGGCACCGGCGTGATATGCGACGCCCGTTGCGCCGCCGCCTCGAACTCCACATCGCCGACGACTCGATCGCCGACCATCGTCGTCCCGATATCGATCACCACAGCGCCCTCCCGAATCCACGCGCCACGAATGAGCCCCGGATACCCGACGGCCGACACCACCACCTCGGCCCGCCCCACATGCTCCGCTAACGCACCGCGATCCGACGTCCCACGATGACACACCGTCACCGTCGCCATGCGCTCCAGCAGCAGCAGCGCAAGCGGTTTGCCGATCAAGTCGCTATGCCCGACGATCACCACCTCACGCCCCTCAAACGCCACGCCCGCCTGCTCGAGCAATTCCACTACCGCCAGCGCGATGGGCGACACGACCGGCGCCCGACCAGTCATACAGAGCCCGAGACTCATCGGATGAACGCCCTCCACATCCTTCTCGAGTGCAATCGCTCCATGCACGCGGCGTCGCTCCATCCGCTCCGGCAATGGCAAATGCATCAACACTCCATGTACCGCACGATCCTCGTTCAGCCGACGGATCTCATCGATCAGCGCCGATTCGCTCACCGACTCCGCCAGCTGTACCGACCGATAGACGATGCCGACCTGCTCGGCTGCTCGATGCTGAACATCGGCATACGCCTCGCACGCCGGGTGTCGCCCAACATGAATCGCCGCCAGCACCGGCGACGGACATCCCCGCTTACGGAATGACTCGATCGTCGCGCGCAGCTGCTCCTTTATCGCCGCAGCCCTTGGCGCCCCGCGCAACACCTGCGCCACCATCGTCATCGCGCACCCCGCTTGCCGCCCACCGCCACGCCACGCACCTGCCGCACCAGCTGCCGCAGCGACGGCTGCCGCACCACCGCGAGATTGGCGCGCACCAGCACCGCCGTCGACCGCTTCGCCGCCACCAGTAATCCCTTGGCGATCGCCACATCGCTGGCCAACCACCGGCGCGACGATCGCTCGATCACCGGCGCCATCTTCGACGCCTCTTCGCAGACTTCGCGCACCTCCAGCGGGACATAGATCGCCTCTTCCAACGCCTTCTGCAACCGCCGCAGCTGTAGCTTGTCCGGCTTCGCCCGGAACGCCCGCAGCTCCCGCATAAACTGCGCGTACGCCTCGCCGTCGCGATCGATCATCGCCGTTGCCCGCTGACGCAATCGATCCAGCTGACGCACTGTGGTCGGCGGCACCTTGCTGATTTGCCCCGCCATCGCCAGCAATCCAACTCCGCACGCCGCCGCAAGCGCCGCGACGCTTCCGCCGCCTGGCGTTGGCTCCGCGCTCGCCAGCGCATCGAGATAGCCCTTCACCGACCCCGCACGCCATGCCGATAACTTAGCCACGTCTACTACCCCCATCCTAGGACAAGTTCTGCCAAATTCTTCATCGCATGGCTCGCAGAGATTCGAGCAGCACGCCAGATGTCGGAGCGACCGACGCCCGTTCAAAACCACACTCCTCATATCCGGGCGGAGGAAGTCCTTGCGCAACGCACGCAAGGACGGCCACGGATCCCGCCAAAGATCTTTGGCGGGAGAGCGAGTGCATCTGCTCAAGCGCAGGGCGGCTCGACGGGACGCTCAACCGGGGTCCCCGCGAAGTACCGCAGCGAACGCAAGGACACTTCGCGGGGTGGAAGCGGTGCAGCGAGAATCTCTGCGAGCCATGTTTTGCCATTTGCTGAAGTAGCAGTGTTGTTCCCAAAACCACACTAACTCGTGCCAATCAGCCGCCCCTCATCATCTACATCGATCCGTTCCGCCAACGGATGCACCGGCATCCCCGGCATCAGCGTCGTCTTCCCCGCCAGGACCACCACATACCCCGCGCCGTTCCAGAGCCGTACCTCACGCACCCGCATCAGCCATCCGGTCGGTGCCCCCTTCCGCAGTGGATCATCCGATACTGACAGACGCGTCTTCGCGACGTTAATCGGCAACCGTCCAAATCCCAACTCCTCCAGCCGCTGGATCGCCGCCAAGGCCTCCGCCGAATACGTCACTTCTCCGGCACCGTACACTTCCCGGGCGAGCCGCCCCACCTTCTCGGTGATCGGCCGATCCGCTTCGTAGATCCGCTGGAACGACGACGGCGCCTCCGCTGCCCGCATCACCAGTTCAGCCAGCGCCGCGCCTCCCTCACCGCCCTTGGCTACAACTTCCACCACGGCGGCGGGCACCTGCTCCGCTCGACATAGTTCGAGCACCGCTTGCAGCTCCGCTTCAGTATCATCGGGGAAACGATTGAGCGCTACCACCGGCGGCAATCCAAACCGCTGCACCAGCCGCACATGATGCGTCAGATTCTCCCAACCATCGCGCAACACACCATGTCCATGCTCTTTCAACGCCTTCACCGACGCCACCACGACCACCGCGTCCGGACGGAACCCGCCAACCGGGCAGACGAGATGGCAGAATTTCTCGAATCCAAGATCCGCCGCAAAGCCGCTCTCAGTCACGACCACGCGACTCAACCGTAGCGCCATCGCCGTGGCAATCGCCGAATTGTTCCCGTGAGAGATGTTGGCGAACGGACCGGTATGCATGAGCACCGCCTGCCCCTCGATCGTTTGCACCAGATTCGGTAGGAATGCTTCCCGCAGAACCGCCGCCATGGCACCGACAATCCCCAGTTGTGTAGCCGTGACTGGACGGCCGTCGCGACTCCACCCCACGACGATGCGCCCGAGCCGCTCCTTCAACTCCGCCCGCGTCATGGAGAGCGCCAGCACGGCAGAAATCTCGCTGGCAGCGGTGATGTCGAATCCTGTGCGCCGCGGCACCACCCGCGCTGACCCTTCGAGTCCCACCTGGATCTCCCGCAACGATCGATCGCAGAGATCGACGACGCGTCGCCACTCGATCCGCTCGACATCCAGCTCCAGCCGATTCCCGGTGCCGAGGTGATGATCCACCATCGCCGCCAACAGATTGTGCGCCGCGCCGACGGCATGCATGTCACCGGTAAAGTGAAAGTTGGCTTCGTCGGCGGGAAACACCTGCGCCTGCCCGGCCCCAGCGCCACCGCCCTTGAGGCTGAGCGCCGGCCCCATCGATGGCTGCCGCAGACAGAGGATCGGCTGCATCCCCAAACGGCCCAGTGCCTCGGTCAACCCGATTGACACGCACGTCTTGCCTTCGCCGGCCGAGGTCGGCGTCATCGCCGTCACACAAATCAGTTTGCCCATCGGTTGGGAGCCGATCCGCCGCATGATGGCGAGATCTATCTTCCCCTTCCATCGTCCGTACGGAATCCACTCCTCCGGACGAATACCGCTCTCCTCCACCAGCTGCTCAACCGGCTTCAACCACCCCTCCGACCGTCACCGTGACAGACCATTTCACAGACCGCGCGCCCACGCACCATCGCCACCGCCAATACACCAGCGCACCGCATCATCAATAGGAAAACTCCGCACCCGGATCGAACGCGTTCCGCACCAGCTCGAACGATGACCGCCCCTCGGGACTCACGGTCACCGCCACCACGTCAAACCGCACCATCACATCACGCATCCGATGCTCCAGCAGAAACCGCATCGCCGCCCGCACCATGCGCGCCTGCTTGGCCGGCGTCACCGCCTCGACCGCCGCGCCGCGCTCGCCACGACGCCGCGTTTTCACCTCGACAAAACAGAGTACGCTGCCTTCCCGCGCGACCAGATCGATCTGCCCGCGCCCGGCACGCACATCATGCGCTAACACCCGATACCCCTGCTGGGAGAGATACCGGGCTGCCGCCCGCTCGCCGGCGCCACCGACTTCCGCTGTCGTGAACGCTATCGGTTGATCGATAGATCCAGGACGCGACTGGCGCGAACGTCCGGCGGTGAATCGGTGAAGGACCGAGGCGGGCCAACTGCGCCAGATGCCGCGCCGTCCCATACCCGACGTGACGGCGGAATTCGTATCCCGGGAAGACATCATCGTACTGCTCCATTAATCGGTCGCGGAACACCTTGGCGATGATCGATGCCGCAGCGATCGACCGATGACGCTGATCCCCGTGCACCATGGACGTCTGCGGAATCGCCAGCGACAGCCGCTCGAGCCCGTCCACAACCAGCGCCTCCGGCTCCACCGGCAGATCCTCGACCGCCAACTCCATCGCCCGCCGCGTGCACCGGCCGATGTCCGACGCGTCAATCGCCTCGGAGCTCACCACGCCGATGCCCCACAACGCACGAGCCGTCAATTCTTCAAACGCCGTCTCGCGCTGCCGCCTCGACAACCGCTTCGAGTCATCGATCCGCGCCGAGAAGCGTTGCGTTAGCAGGATCGCCGCCGCCGCCACCACCGGGCCGGCCAACGGACCACGCCCGACTTCGTCAACGCCCGCTATCAGGACGATCCGCTGCCGCTTGAACAGCCGGCTCAGGCGCTGCTTTGCTGTCGCCCCCACTCTCCCCCCGCCGCTCTTCAACGCGTGCATGCCGACCAATCGTCTTCCGAAGGTAGTAGAGCTTGGCGCGCCGCACCTTGCCTCTGCGCACCACCTCCACACCCTCCAGGTGCGGTGAGTACACCGGAAAGACACGCTCCACCCCTTCACCAAACGCGACGCGGCGAACCGTAAACGCCCGGCGCACCCCTCCGCCACCACGAGCGATGACCACGCCCTCGAAATGCTGAATCCGGCTCTTGTCGCCTTCCTGCACGCGGAACGCCACCTTGACCGTATCGCCGATGCCGAAAGTCGGCAACGACCTGGTCATGCCCTTCTGCTCAATCGCTGCAATCTGCCGCCTCATGATGTCTTCTCCTTCATCGAATAAGTCCGTCCACCGTCAATCGTCCACTGTCCATCGCCACTGCTGAAAGACTTCCCGCCCCAATCTGTGAACGGCGGACTGTGGACGTCTCTAAACCCTTCGTTGCCTACCGACCAACAGATCTGGACGCCGCGCCCTGGTTCGTTGCAGCGCCTGCCGACGCCGCCACTGCGCGATCCGCCGATGATCTCCAGACAACAAAACCAGCGGCACCCCCACTCCGCGGTAGGACGCCGGACGCGTGTAGTGCGGATACTCGAGCAAGCCACCGGTAAACGATTCCTCGTCCACCGAATGCTCGTCGCCGAGCACGCCAGGCAGCAAACGCACTACCGCATCCACCACCACCATCGCCGGCAGCTCGCCACCGGTCAACACGTAATCGCCGATCGAAATCTCTTCGTCCACGAGCGCATCAATCGCCCGCTGATCCACGCCCTCGTAATGACCACACACCAGCAGCAGGCGTGGATAACCAACCAGCCGCTGCGCCACCACTTGCGTGAAACACTCACCCTGCGGCGAGAGGAACGCCACCCTGGCCGGTTGCTTCTCCGGCAATGCCGGCGACGCCAAACGACGCCGAGCCCGCGGCACCCATCGTTTGCCGGCAATCGCCTCGATCGCCGCGCACAGCGGCTCCGGCCGAATCACCATCCCCGGCCCTCCGCCAAACGGACGATCGTCGACTTTTCGGTGCTTCTCGGCGCTGTACTCGCGTAGATCGTGCACGACGATCCGCACCGCTCCGGACACCTGGGCACGTTTCACGATCGACTCGCCCAACACCGGTGTGCATATCCCCGGAAAGAGCGTCAGAATGTCGATGCGCATACACAATCCGTCATTCGTGAATCGTGGCGCGTTGCTCGTGAAGCGTCACACCTGAAAGTCACGTCCACGAGATACGCTTCACGCTTCCTGCACAACGCTTCACGCCTTCGGCTTCTGCGATGCCCGACGGATCAGGTGAGCCACCGACTCGGTCGGCTTGGCCCCACACTTCAGCCAATGCTCGACGCGATCCGCCTTCAGCACGGTCGATGGATTCTTGGTCGGATCATGCACGCCAACCTGCTCGAGAAACAAGCCGTCGCGCTCCTCCCGCGCATCCATCACCACAATCTTGCTGTGAGGCCGCTTCTTCGTCCCCATCCGCATCAATCGGATCCGAACTGCCATGTTTCCTCCCCACAAATACGGACACAAGACTCAAGATACAAGACACAAGGCATCTCCTTGCGTCTTGAGTCTTGCCACTTGCGTCCCGTTGCTATTCCTTCTCCCGCCAGATGCGGGCGCCAAGACGGGTCAGCTTCTGCTCCATCCGCTCATACCCGCGATCCAGATGGTAAATACGGGCGACGTCGGTTCTCCCCTGCGCCACCAATCCCGCCAGCACCAACGCTGCGCTGGCCCGCAGATCCGACGCCATGACCGGCGCCCCGCTGAGCTGCTTGACACCTTTCACAATCGCGCTCGGCCCCTCCAGCGTGATCTGCGCCCCCATACGCGTCAGCTCGCTGATGTGCATGAACCGATCGGGGTAAATCTTCTCGGTCACGATGCTGATGCCATTGGACACGCACATCATCGCCACCATCTGCGCCTGCATATCGGTCGGAAATCCAGGATATGGCAGCGTTGTGGCATCCACCGGACGCAGATGGCTTGGCCCCTTCACGGTCACCGCGCCGTCCGTCACGGTCACGCTGATCCCGGCCTGACGGAATTTATCCACGACCGCCCCAACATGTTCAATCCGTGCACCGTTGACCGTCACGGTACCGCCGGTGACGGCCGCCGCCGCCATGTACGTCCCCGCCTCGATCCGATCCGGAATCACTCGGTGGCGTGCACCGTGCAAGCGCTTGACGCCCTCAATCTCGATGATTGGCGTGCCAAGCCCGCGGATCCGCGCCCCCATCTTCATCAGAAAATCTGCCAGATCGACCGTCTCCGGCTCGCATGCGGCATTCTCGATCGTCGTGGTGCCGCGAGCCAGCGTAGCCGCCGTCATCACGTTGTCGGTCGCCAGCACCGATGATCCGAACGAACCGCCCAGATATACGCGCCCGCCGCGCAGCTGCTTGGCCTTGGCGAAGACATATCCGCCATCAACCTTGATGTCCGCGCCGATCCCACGCAATCCCTTGAGATGCAAATCGACCGGCCTCGGCCCAATCACACAACCGCCCGGCAACGACACGCATGCATGCCCCAGCTTCGCCAGGATCGGCCCCAGCACGCAGAACGACGCGCGCATCGTGCTGACCAGCTTGTACGGCGCCGTATCCTTCTGATAGCGACCCGGCTCGATCGTCACGCGATCGCCTTCCATCTCCACCCGGACGCCGAGCTCCCGCAGGATGCGGATCATCGTCAGCACATCCCGCAGCGGCGGCACATTCTCGATCACCGACCGTTCCTCGGTCAGGAGCGCCGCCGCCATGATCGGCAGGGCGGCATTCTTCGCCCCGCTGACGTCTACGGTCCCCTTCAACCGTACCCCGCCTTCGATAACGAGCTTATCCATCGCTAAGACATGAGACCAGAGATTCGAGATTCGAGATTCGAACTACGAGTCCAGACACTTGCCGCCAGCCATTCGCAACCAGCGTCATCAACCTTGAATCTCGTGTCTCGTGTCTCGTGTCTCGCATTCTCATCGCCGCTGAACCAGCACGACCCGATCCCGACCAGCCAAATCCTGTTTGACTTCAACGGCATGAAACGCCTGCGTCCGATCAATGAGCGACACGACCGCTGACGCCTGCTCCTCACCGATCTCCAACGCCAACCAACCGGACGGACGCAACGCCTCCGGCGAGCGCTCGATCAGACAACGGATCGTCGCCAAGCCATCCTCCCCACCATCCAACGCTTGCAGAGGCTCCGAACGAACAACGGCTGGCAGCATCGAGATCTCGCCGGAGGCAATATACGGCGGATTCGAAACGATCATATCCAGCAGCGGTTGCGCCCCCACCAGCAATTCGCGGGCATCCAGCTTCACGGGATGCACGCGATCCACCACGCCGTGGGCGACCACATTCTCCCGAGCAACCGCTACCGCCTGCTCGGAACAATCGATGGCGACCATCCTACAAGCGGGGAACAACTTTGTCAAACTGATTGCGATGTTACCCGTTCCGGTTCCAACATCCACTGCTACCATCGGTTCCGTCCGCCGAGCCCTTAAGCGTTCAGCGAGCGTTTCCACCAACACTTCGGTCTCAGGGCGTGGAATAAACACCCCCGGTCGCACAACCAACGGCAGCCCGTAAAACCAGACGCGCTGCGTCAAATACGCCGGTGGCACGCCCGCACAGACTTGATCCACCCACCGTCTGAATTGCTCGCACTGCTCATCGGTCAGCGGGCGCGGATCAACATACAGCGATGGCCGCGAAGCTCTCAGCAGATCGCTCAACAACCACTCGGCGCACGTTTCCGGCGCCTCAACACCTGCTGCCGCTAGAGCCCGAGCCGCCGACCGCACCACCTGCATCGCCCCGCTCATTCCCCGCCCTTCAGCACACCCTGCTCCGCAGCCGCCTCCAATGCTTCCACCATCGCGTCGAGATCGCCCTCGAGAAACCCTTCCAGCGTGTGAACGGTAAAGCCGATCCGATGGTCAGTCACGCGACGATCGGGAAAATTGTATGTCCGGATCTTCTCGCTTCTATCAGCGGAGCCGATCTGCCGGCGCCGTGCGCTGGCAATCTCCTGCGCCTGCTGATTCCGCTGCGTCTCGAGCAACCGCGCCCGCAACACGCGCATCGCCTTCTGCTTGTTTTTCAGCTGCGACCGTTCATCCTGACAAGTCACCACCACGCCGGTCGGCAGGTGCGTGATGCGCACCGCCGAGTCAGTCGTGTTGACTCCCTGCCCACCGGGCCCCGATGATCTGTACACGTCGATCCGCAACTCCTCAGGACGAATCGTCAGATCGACGTCCTTCGGCTCCGGCAGGATCGCGACCGTGGCCGTCGACGTATGGATACGCCCGGAGGCCTCGGTCACCGGCACCCGCTGCACCCGGTGCACCCCGCTCTCAAACCGCAGCCGCCGGTACGCTCCGGTCCCACGCACGGCAAAGATCACCTCTTTGAACCCGCCGCTCTCGGTCGGATGGCTCGCCAAGGACTCCACCACCCAATCGTGCTGCGCAGCGTACTTGGTGTACATCCGGTAGAGATCGGCGGCAAAGAGGCTGGCCTCCGCCCCGCCCGTTCCCGCACGAATCTCCACGATGAAGTCGACATGCTCGTCCTGTTCACCGCGCAACAACGTGGCCAGCTCCACCTCTACCTGCTCTCGTCGATCAGCCAACTGTGCCAACTCCTCAGCCGCCAGTGACCGCAACTGTGGCTCATGCGCCGATGTCTCGTGGAGATGTTGCGCTTCCTCAATCCTGCGCACAACGCCCAGATATTCTCGGTACTTCCGCACCGCCGGCGCCAGATCCGCCAGCTCCCTCGTCATCTGTTGGTATCGGACCTGATCGGCATAGATCGCCTGATCGGCCAGAAGATGCTCGATCTCGCGGTACCGTACCTCCATGCCAGCCAATCGCTCCTGCGTCGGTATCGGAAGCATTGTATCGATCAGCGTCGATAAGCCCACACGGAGTCCCCGGCCGTCAAGCCGCCGCCTTCTTCTTGTACTTCCGCTCGAACCGCTCCACGCGCCCGGCGGTATCGACCAACCGCTGCTTCCCCGTAAAGAACGGGTGGCACTTGCTGCAGATCTCCACCTTGATGTTCGCCTTGGTCGATCGCGTGTGAATCACCTCACCACACGCGCATGAGATCGTTGTTTGCTCATACTTTGGATGAATACCCTCTTTCATGACAACCCTCCTTCTTAACAACATCGTACCTTAAAACAACGACTCGAGACACGAGCCGCGAGCTTCGAGGAAACACCGGATCAGGAACAAAGGCACATCACTGTTCCGAACCAAAAACGGCCTTCCTCTTTTGGCTCTGAGCTCGGAGCTCGAGTCCCGTGGCTCGCACCCAGCACTTACAACACATGGTTCACGTTCAAGCTCATAAGAAACTCGGCGTTGCTCTTGGTCTTCGACAACTTATCAATCAAGAGCTCCATCGCTTCAACGCTCGAAAGTTCATTGAGCACCTTGCGCAACGCCCAGACGCGCGGTAGCTCGTCGGGATGCAGCAACAACTCTTCACGCCGCGTGTTCGACCGCTTGATATCGATGGCCGGATAGATACGCCGCTGGAAGAGATTCCGATCCAGCGACAATTCCATGTTGCCGGTACCCTTGAACTCTTCAAAGATCACCTCGTCCATTCGGCTGCCGGTATCGACCAGTGCCGTGGCGATAATCGTCAAGCTGCCACCCTCCTCGACGCACCGGGCCGCGCCGAAGAACCGCTTCGGCTTGTGCAACGCGTTGGCGTCCACACCACCGGAGAGAATCTTGCCGCTGTGCGGCACCACCGTGTTGTACGCCCGGGCCAACCGCGTGATGCTGTCGAGCAGAATCACGACGTCTTTGCGATACTCGACGAGACGCTTCGCCTTGTCGAGCACCACCTCGGCCACCTGCACGTGTCGCTCCGCCGGCTCATCGAACGTCGAGCTGACGACCTCGCCCTTGACCGAACGCTGCATGTCCGTTACCTCTTCCGGCCGCTCATCGATCAGCAACACGATGAGATGCGCGTCCGGTGCGTTGGTCGTAATGCTGTTGGCGATTTTCTGGAGCAGCACCGTCTTCCCGCTGTAGGGCGGCGCGACGATCAACCCACGCTGCCCCTTGCCGATCGGCGTCAGCAGATCGACGATCCGCACCGCCACCTCCTTCGGCGCCGTCTCCAGCAGAAACCGCTGGTTCGGATAGAGCGGCGTCAGATTGTCGAAGAGCACCCGGTTTTTCACCTCATCCGGATTCTCGAAATTGACGGCCTCCACCTTGAGCAACGCGAAGTACCGCTCCCCCTCCTTCGGCGGACGAATCTGACCGCTGACCGTATCGCCGGTCCGCAGATCAAACTTCCGGATCTGCGATGGTGAGACGTAGATGTCATCGGGCGACGGCAGATAGTTGTAGTTCGGCGATCGGAGAAACCCGAAGCCGTCCTGCAGAATCTCGAGCACTCCCTCGCCGAACATCAAGCCCGATCGCTCCGCCTGAGCCTGCAGCAGCTTGAAGATCATATCCTGTTTCTTCAGCCCGCTGGTCCCGTTCACGTTCATGTCGCGGGCCAGCTTGCCCAGCTCGGCGACTTTCATCTCCTTGAGCTTGACCAGATCGATCGTGATCTCCTTGGTCGCCTTGGCCTCCTTAACCTCTTTAGCCTCTTTGGCCGTTGTTACTTCTTCACGCTCTCCCATAGACGTCTCACCTGTTGTTGGGTGGCTGCACGCAATCCACCGTTGTCCACAATCACGTTCGCATAGCGCCGTTTCCGACTCAGCGGCATCTGCTGCCGGATGCGCCGTTCGATCTGCGCTACCGGCAACTCCGTCCGCCGTTGGATCCGCGCCACCTGCACACGGCGCGGCGCCACCACGACCACCACGACATCCACCGTTCGATACAATCCTCCCTCGATCAACAACGGCACATCCAACACCACCACCGACCGAGGATTCCGCTGACGAATGGCCGCGATCCGCACGCGCATGCGGCGCCGCACGGCTGGATGCACCAACCGATTGAGCCGCTTGAGCGCCGACGGATCGGCAAACACCAACCGCCCCAGACGCCGTCGGTCGACCGCCCCGCGCGCATCCAACACCTCAGCGCCGAACATACGGGCAATCCGCTGAGCGACTGGCGACCCGGCCATCAGCAACTCATGCACGATGGCGTCGGCGTCGATCACTTCCGCCCCGAGCCGCCCCAACATCCGAGCGACTGTGGACTTTCCGGTGCCGAATCCACCCGTCACACCTATCAGCATCATCGATAACTAAAGACGTCCACCGTCCACCGTCCACCGTCCGTAGCGATACCTTTCTTTAAGGGTAAAGTCCTATTTCAACCACCTGGAATCCGATGATGCATCAAGAGTCGCATGAGCTGTTGCATCTGCTGATCGACCGACAAGCGCCGATGGTTGTACCGCCAGAC
>Ga0247727_10006136_pt1 | contig 23787 bp, 17 predicted proteins | sample WisWelCaveWW1625_FD_202498 | JGI IMG/M metagenome (GOLD analysis project Ga0247727, IMG submission 202498) | Biofilm microbial communities from Wishing Well Cave, Virginia, United States - WW16-25 | ecosystem: Environmental > Aquatic > Deep subsurface > Groundwater > Cave microbial mat | place... | reverse complement strand
GACAGCAGCGAATCGAGGCGGCTCATTTCCGCAAAGGCGGCGGCCATGGCGCGATGGATGGCCGGTTCATCCGCAGGTTTTGCCGCGTAAACGTGAATCGACACCATCGTGTCCATCAAGATGCGGCTTTCTTGCACGGTTTGAATTTCCGTTTGGCACCCCAAGTTTGTCGTGAGCAAGAACAAGATTTTGACAAAGAACAAAAATTTCGGATGCCGGTTTTGCGTTGTTTCCTTTTTCCCCTCTGTAATCAACTTGCTTGACATCGTCTTGGGTGATCAATGCTCGCGTGATGTAATAAAACGCACCAGATTAATCAACGCGTTTTTAAATGGCGAATCCTGATATCCGGCGAGCACGGCCACGGCTTCTTCGGTGAAACGATTGGCCGTTTCCATGGCATAGGTCACCCCGCCGTGCCGTTCGATAAAATTGACGATGTCCCGATAGTCGCTTTGGCGCGAGCGCCAGCTCGAATTTTTTTTCACGAGCCGGATCATGGCCTTGGCTTCGCGCCGTTCGGCTTGTTTCAACGCGTGCAGCAGCGGCAGGGTAATTTTGTTCTCGCGAATGTCGTTGCCGATCGGTTTGCCGGTATGGCTCTCCTCGCCGAGCAGATCGAGAATATCGTCGCGAATTTGAAACGCGATGCCGACTTTTTCGCCAAATTCGCCGAACCGCTCGATTTCGGCGTCACTTCGCCCGCCGGTCAAGGCGCCGAGCCGGCAGGAGGCGGAGAGCAGCGCGGCGGTTTTATCCGCAATCAGCCGAAAATAAATTTCCTCCTCCATCCAGTAATCACGGCTGCGCTCGACTTGCAGCAATTCGCCCTGGCTCATGCGCTCGGCGGTTCGCGAGATAATGGCGAAGGTTTTGAGATCGCCGAGGTGCAGCATCGCCAGCAAGGATTTCGAGAACAAATAATCGCCCATCAGAACGGAAATTTTATTCTTCCAGATCGAGTTGATGGTGGGAAATCCCCGCCGGCGGTATGAGTCATCCACGACGTCATCGTGAACGAGTGTGGCGGTATGGAGCAATTCCAGAATCGCAGCGGCTTTTAACCGTTTGTCGTGGTTCTCATTTTGGCATGAAGAAACTCTTGCCTCGCCAGCGGCATAACCGTTTCCATTGATCGGCTGAGCTGAAAAGGGCTGCAGCCGGCTCACGAGCAACACCAGCACCGGGCGCAGGCGTTTGCCGCGATGCGAAACGAGATAATGAACGACCTTGTCGATGAGAAAAATGTCGGATTTGAGAATGGCCTTGAATTCCTTTTCAAACGCCTCCAAATCTTCTTGTATCGGTGCAATGATGTCTTTCAGTCGCACTGCCGCGTTGGTTGAGTTTATAAGGTCGAAATTGAACAGGTAATGATCGTGATTGCCATTTTAAATTTTTACGCCGCTACTGCAATAGGCGGCTTCTCAACAGAAGTAATTGGCACAGTCTCAGCCGATGATGGCATATAAGTTGAAATTTTTAGAATTTGATTTATCGGCGGTGCTGTGATAATGTCAATGACTGCTTCTTGCCATTCCGGCTCAAGCTCTTGCAAACCGCTCAAAGGGAAACTGCGAGGTCCAAGCCTTGTCATTTGCACCAACACCGAGAAATCCATCAGCGTTAAGCCAACCGCTCTTTTTTCGGCGCGGTTGAATCGCAATAAAATATTGTCGTTTAATTCAACTGCCGTGGTTGCCTTTTCGCCTGGCGAAAATGAGATATATAGCACGTCGGCTTCTTTGTCGTAGGAGTAAGTTGGTGTTTGATTCATGTCTTATTGTATTACTCCGCAAAAACTATCACAACCGCGAAGATTTTTAGAGCATTGTAAATTTTCAATTTAAAATTTACAATGCCGGTGGTTGTGGCTGAAAGCCACGCTACGAATAATGTACGCATTCACCAAGAGTTTGTCAATGATAAATTTGACCCAGCCGAAGAAGTTGAGGTCAATAAAATTTCTATCGGCTTTTACTTTTGGGGCTGGCTTGGCTTCGCGTTTGGGCGTGAAGAGATTGGAGGCGGAACATCCAATTTGGGAAGGGTAAAATAGATGGCCGTCCCCTCGCCGAGCTTGGAATCGATACGCACCAGGCCTTGGTGATTTTCAACGATGCGGCGCACGATGGCCAGGCCGATGCCGGTGCCTTGAATTTGGCCGACGTTCGGGCCGCGCTGAAACAATTCAAAGGCCTTCGCTTGAAAAGCCGGATCCATGCCGATGCCGTTGTCGCGCACCCACAGCGCGTGAAAACGTGGCTGCTCATCCCAGCCGATTTCGATACGCAAGGGGACATTGGGCCGGCGATATTTGACGGCGTTGGTGAGCAAATTTTCAAAAACGGTTTTTAACTCATCGCCGTCGGCGTACACGCGCAGCTCGTCGAAATTTTTGGGCGAAAAAATGAAATCAACGTCGTGAAGATGCCCGAGCAAACGCATGTCTTCAATCACGGTTTCCACCAGCTCGCCGACGTTGACCATTTCAAATGTGAACGGATAGCGCCCCAATCGCGAAAATTCGAGCAGATCGAGCACGATTTTTTCCATCAGCGCCGCGTTCTGCCGCAAGCGTTCCAGAAAATGCCGGTGTTCGGCGTTGAGAGCCGGCCCCAGCTCTTCGCATAAAATATTGGCGAAGCCTTGAATCGAAGCCAGCGGCGCTTTCAAATTATGGCTGACAACATAGACAAAGTTTTCCTGTTCCTCGTCGCGCCGCCGGTTTTCCTTTTCCGTGGCCGGCGGATCCCCTTTCGTGGGGCTGGTCGAGGGTACAAAAGCGGAAGCTTCCTTTCTGTCCATGGCATCTCCCTCATCGGCTTCGTCATCAACAATTTTCCCGCGGGAAACTGCTACAAGCTAACCGTTTTCCGGCTCAAAATCAAGCAGGAAAAATTTTGTTAAGAACTTTTAACGATCAATTTTATTCATCGCCTCGAACTTTTTATTTGACTTTTCTGTACGATTTGTTTATTTTGGTGATCGAACTCCTACTTCGACGTTACCGCTGCTTTGTTTCATGCCGATAAAAAAGAGAGATCGCGGGCACAGTTTGAAACTCAGTTAACGGGTCGACAAATCCGTCGCCGCCGCTGCAACGTATATTTTTATGATCGGACGAATCGATTCAAACTGAAAATTTTGTAAAACTCAAGAAAGGAGCAGTATCATGAGCAGGGTGTTGCGTTTTCACGGCGTTGTCAAAACGGCTTCAAAAATTCTCGCCGCCTTCGTCGCGTTGATTTTGGCCGCGCCTTCCGAAGCTTTTGCCGCTTCCGCCAATCCGGATTCCGTCGGCCCGGATTATTCCTTATTTTCACAAGTGCTGCGCGATCACATCAAAAACGGCGCGGTGAATTACAAAGCGCTCAAAACCGACAAGCGCTTGACCGACTTCATCGAGATTCTCAAAAGGACCGATCCGAACACGATTTCCGCGAAAAATCGCCTCGCGTTCTGGATCAATGTCTACAATGCGTTCGTGCTGAAAGTCGTCGTCGATCAATATCCGATCAAAAGCATCATGAGCAAAACCGCTTATGCGCTGGGCAAATCGAATTTCCAAAAAAAGCTGGTGCCGATCAACGGCCTGCAGTATTCGCTGAACGACGTCGAGAACGACATCATTCGCCCGATGGGCGACCCACGCATTCATTTCGCGATCAACTGCGCGGCGAAAAGCTGCCCGCCTTTGCGCTCCGAAGCTTTTGAGCCGGGCCGTCTCAGCGAGCAAATGGAGGAGCAAACACGAAATTTCATCAACAACCCGGAAAATAGCAGCTTCGATTTCGCCAAAAAAGAGGCGCTGGTTTCAAAAATCTTCGATTGGTTTGAAGAGGATTTCAAAAAATATGACAAGGGCGTGCCGGCGTTCATCAGCCGTTATCTGCCGGCGGAACAAGGCCAGCAACTCCTGGCCAATGCCAAGACCTTCAAGATCAAACATACCGATTATGACTGGGATTTGAATGAATAATTTGTTGAGATTTTGACCATCGCCAATCCAGGATAGATCATTGCTTGCGAATGAGGCGACGATCTGTTCTCGATTGTTTTATGGCAATTGCTGCTGTTGAACCAAGTTAAGCGCATCGGTGAAAACATGAAGGCGGCTATAACCTTTGCTCCCACTTCAATTCAGACTGTCGCAGAACCTCAAGTTAAACCCGCTTTCGTTTCCATCATTATTCCCACCTTGAATGAAGCTCAAAATGTGCGCCGGCTGGCCAATACGCTCAGCTCATTGCCGGAGGCGGAGATCATTTTCTCCGATGGCGGCAGTTGCGATGGCACGCCGGACGAGCTTGAATCATCTTTGCGCGGGCGGTTTAATTTTCATTTAATTCATGCGCCGGCCGGCCGCGCGCGTCAAATGAACGCCGGCGCCAAGCGGGCCAAAGGCGAATGGCTGATTTTTCTTCACGCCGACACGGCGCTGCCGCGCGACTCTTTCAGCGGGTTTGTCAGAATGGCCAAGCAATCTCCCGCGCTGAACTCCGGCGCTTTCGCATTTCGTGTCGATCATCAAAGTTGGCCGTATCGTTATCTCGAATTTTACGTCGGCATGCGCTGCAAGCTGCTGAAACTGCCGTTTGGCGATCAGGCCATTTTTGTCAAACGAAAATTATTCGATGAAATCGGCGGTTACCGCGAAGATTTCCCCTTGATGGAAGACATGGAAATCGTGCAGCGGCTCAACAAACAAGGCGGGTTTGCCTTGCTCGATTTTCCGGTCTATACCTCCGCGCGCCGTTACGAAGCCGATGGTTTTTTCAAGCGCGGCGTGGGCAATATCTATTTGCAGTTGCTTTATCGCCTCGGCGTGCATCCGAGAGAATTGGCGAAAAAATATTGGAAGTGAATTTTGGCTGGATGCTGGTTGCTGGTTACTGGTAGCTGGTAACAGACGATCAGTAACGAGCTACCAGCAACGAGCCACCAGCTACAAGCATCAAGCATCCAGAATCAAGCATCCAGCAACCAGGAGAGAAAAGATGACCAATCACAACGGAAAGCTTCTGCCGGTTTTGCAGGCGCCGGGGAATGGCCGGAAGGTGCCGACCCCGAAGGAAGCGCAAGCGCGCACGTGGGAACGGCTTTATCCGAAATTTCACACGCCAAGCCAGTCGCTGGGACAGCGCAAGGCGATTGGCTGTGTGGCGCTGGAAATTACGCAACGCTGCAATCTCGATTGCACGCTTTGCTATCTCAGCGAGATGAGCGAAAGCACGCTCGATATTCCGATGGTAGAAGTAAAACGCCGGATCGACGAAATTTTATATGAATACGGCCCCAGCTCGCCCGTGCAAATCACCGGCGGCGATCCGACTTTGCGCAAAGAAGACGAGTTGATCGAAATTGTTCGCTATGCTTCGGAGCGCGGTTTGCAGCCGGCTTTGCTCACGAACGGCATCAAGGCGACGCGCGAGTTGCTGCAAAAATTGGCGGCGGCCGGCCTTCGCGACGTGGCGTTTCACGTCGATATGACGCAGAACCTGCGCGATGAAAAGAAACGTTTGTATGCTTCGGAGGAAGAACTCAACGTCATCCGCAAAAAATACATCGAGCGCGCCCGCGGCCTCGGCATCGCGGTGATTTTCAACACGACGTTGTGCAGCACGAATTTCCACGAGCTGCCGATGCTGGTTCGCTTCTTTCGCGACAACGCCGATGGCGTCGGCATGTGCAGTTTCCAATTGCACGCGGATACCGGCCGCGGCGTTCTGCATGGGCGTCCCGACGAAATCGATCCGCGCAACATCATTCGTATTATCAACGAAACTTTAGGCAAAAAAATAAATTTTGACGTTGTCGATATCGGCCACCCGGATTGCAACCGCATCGGCTATTCATTCGTTTGCAATCGCAAGGCTTATGATTTGTGGTGGGATCCGGCGATTATCAACAAGCTTTATAACGAATTCGAGGGCGTCGGGCTTGATCGCGGCAACCCCAAGAAGGCGGTCAAAACCGCGCTCAAGCATGTGCTCACGCATCCGCGCATCTTGAAAAAAGTTTTGCCTTTCATTCTCGTGCATTTGTGGCGCATGAAATGGGATTTGCTGGCGAGCGGCTTCAAAGTTCACAAGCTGAGCTTCATGATTCACAACTTCATGCACGCGACATGCCTCGATCCGGAGCGCATCGACAACTGCTCGTTCATGGTGATGACGGCGGAAGGCCCGGTTTCCATGTGCCTGCATAATGCCAATCGCGATTTGTACATCACCAAAGAGTTTGCATACAAAGCCGGCGGGGAAGAGAAAGTTTTCAATCCCGTGCGTGAGCATAAACGCGAGTACTGGGCGGAAAAACTTCCCACGCTGAAAACCATTCAACCGCTTGGCCGCGAGCAAGACGAGGCGGCGGAATTGACGAAATTGTGAAACTCGAGGAGTTTAAGTGCCAAGATGAAAAATTATTTTGTCGCCAAACATTTTGTCTTTTGGGTTGCGGCCTGTCCGCATCGGGAGTTTTTGTGAAAATTGATTTTTATCCGGTCTTCCAGCCAAAGCGCGCCGGTTGGAAGACTTTCTTTTTATTATTTGCCATTTTCGCAGCGCCGCTTTCCGCCGCGCAGGCGGATAGTTTGCTGGCGCAGGCGCGCCTGCTGTATTACGCGAGCATCAAAGATAAATCCAAAATCGATCCGGCGATTGCGCTCTTTGTCAAGATCGGCGAAAGCGATGCGCGCTTGCAAGGGCGCACGAAAACTTATATCGGCTCGCTCACCGCGGTGAGAGCCAAATTTGCGTTTTGGCCGCATCAGAAGTGGAAATGGGCAAAAAACGGTTTGCACTTGATGGATGGCGGGCTGGCGCTCGATCCCGACGACATCGAATCGCTTTTTATTCACGGCACGACGTGTTATTATTTGCCCAAATTCTTCGGCCGCTCGGACGATGCCCAGCGCCACTTGCGTGAAATTGTCCGGCTGCTGCCGGAACACGCCCACGCTTACGATCCGCAAATGATCGCCAACGTGATCGATTTCATTATCGCCAAGGTTAAATTAAGCGAGGAAGAGCGCGAGCATCTCGTGATGATCAACATAAGGCTGGCGAAAAAGTGAAAGCCGAGTACCTTCTGTTCAACCTGCTCATTCTGGCGGGGCCGCTGATCATGAGTTTTGAGAAACAAATTCGTTTTGCCGGCCAATGGCGCTACGCCTGGCCGGCGATCCTCCTCGTTGCCATTCCCTACATTGTTTGGGATGCCCTCGTTACCGGCTCACATTGGTGGTTCAATGAAACATACACCCTTGATTTTCGCCTGGCGAAATTGCCGATTGAAGAATGGCTTTTTTTCTTCAGTGTGCCGTTTGCGGCGCTTTTTAGCTGGGAGGTGATCAAGTTCCATTATCGCCGCGACCGCAAGCTTCATCTCATGAGGCGGGTGCGTTACGGCCTCTATTCGCTGCAACTGGTCGGGTTGATTTTTTTTGCCAACGGCAAGGAATACACCGGCCTGATGCTGATCTTCCTGGGCGCGGCTTTCATCATCGACCGGGTTTTGAAAACCAATTTGCTGTTGCGCTCCCGTTTTTTTGTTTATCTCTCGGTGGTGATCGGATTCATTTTTATTTTCAATGGCTACTTGACGTGGCGGCCCGTGGTGCTGTACGGCGAAGCTTATCAACTGGGCTGGCGCGTTGGCACGATTCCGATTGAAGATTTTGGATATGGCATTTCGCTGATTTATTTGGCCACGATTTTTTATGAAAAATTCAGAAGGCTGCGATCCGTGAATTAGGGCGAGGGCAAAAAATTAGCTATATGAACCCAGCATAAAAAAGCCGCCCACAGAAATTAAGGTCTTGAACCCAAATAATCTCTACAAACAGAGCAAGTTTGTGGGGGCATAAAATTAAAAACACACAAACAAATAATTTTGTGAGATTTCACTTTTGTGTCCAATTTCTTTCTTGTCGGCTGCGCCTGCAAGGTTTGAGGCGAAGCTTCGTTGGATTCTTACGTGTGAAGGCTATTCAACCTGGCGGGTTCCCACTGCTTTGCGCAAACGATCCATAATGGCGCTGCCGAGGCCAGCTTCCGGAACCGGCTCGACAAAAATGATCTGCAAGCCGGCGCGATCCAGACGATGCAGGCAGGAAAACAAATTTGCCGCGGCCTCCGCCAAGTCGCCGGCGGGCGAGAGTATTTCAATTTTTGCAAACGGCAAATTTTCAATCGGGGTTTGAAAAGCCAGCAAGCCGGCTTTTTGATCGGCGGGAAATTTAAAATCAGCGTTGAGAAACGCCGCCGGCGTGCGCGGCGCATAATGGCTCGGCAACTGTCCGGGCGCGAGCGGGCGTTCGCTGTCCGATTGATAAATTTCAATCCTGCCGGCGAGGGGTTCAAGCATCTCCAACGGCAAGCCGCCGGGGCGCAGCAAGCGCGGCTTTTCTTCGGTAAGATCGAGAATGGTGGATTCCACGCCGATGGGGCAAGGCCCGCCATCCAAAATCAAATCAATTTTATTTCCCAATTGCTCGGCAACGTGTTCCGCTGTCGTTGGGCTGAGATAGCCAAAAGGATTTGCGCTGGGCGCGGCGATCGGCGTCTGCGCGGCGCGAAGCAATTCCAGCGCAAGAGGATGGTTCGGCATGCGCAGCGCTACGTTGGGCAACCCGGCGGTGACAATATCCGGCACGAGACCGGTTTTGGGAACAACCAACGTCAACGGGCCGGGCCAAAATTTTTCGGCGAGCCGGCGCGCGCGTTCGTCAAATTGTGCGGATAATTTTTCGAGCCAGCTCAAATCGGCCAGATGAACGATCAGCGGATCAAAATAGGGACGATTTTTCGCCGCAAAAATTTTCGCGCACGCCGTCGCGTTCAAGGCATCGGCGCCCAAACCGTAAACCGTTTCGGTGGGAAAGGCGACCAAATTGCCGTTGCGAATAATCTCGGCGGCGAGTTGGAGGGAGGCCGGCGTTGCGGAAACGAGGTTCATGATTTAGGAATTACTTTTTTATGATAGCTAATGTCATGCCGGAGGCATCTTTTCTAGTAATACGATAGTGCTTGATACCAAAAAGATCCCTCGGGCGTAGCCTTCCAGGATGACATGAGTGTGAATAATTACTGCCTACTCTTCTCCATCTTCTCCGCTTTCTCCAGCACGATTTTTTCCAATTGCATTTTATAAGCCGTCAGCCGGGCGCGGATTTCAGGAAATTTAACGCCAAGAATTTGCGCGGCGAGAATGCCGGCATTTTTAGCGTTGTTGATCGCAACCGTCGCGACCGGCACGCCGGCGGGCATTTGCACGATAGAGAGCAGCGCATCCAATCCTTCGAGCGACGACGCTTTCACCGGCACGCCGATTACCGGCAGAGGCGTTAGAGACGCCGCCATGCCGGGCAAATGTGCCGCGCCGCCGGCGCCGGCGATGATGACTTCCAGCCCGCGAGCTTCGGCGGTGCGCGCGTATTCGAACAAGCGCTGCGGCGTGCGATGCGCGGAGACGACGGTGATTTCATGCGGCACGCCAAATTCTTTTAGCATCTCGGCGGCTTGCTGCATGACAGGCAGATCGGAATCGCTGCCCATGATGATTCCAACCAGCGGATTTGGCATGGTCAATGACCTCCTTATTTTCTCGCCTTCACCAAAATCACCAACCCGGCGACGAGAAAAATTATATTTCCCAGCCAGGCGGCGAGCAGGGGATTAAGCGTGCCGTTTTGCCCCATGGATTGCGCGGTTTTCACCGCGCCGAAATAGAGAAAACAAATCACCAGGCTCGTGGCCACGCCGACGGCGCCACCGGAGCGAATTCGGCCCGCCGCCAAAGGGGCGCCGAAAAGCACGATGATGAAGTTCGCCAGCGGAAAAGAAATTTTCAAATACAAATCCACCAGCCAGCGCTCCGGGTTGCCGCCGTTGCGCGCAACTTCGCGGATGAATTGCTGCAATTCGCCGTACGACATTTCTTCGGGATCTTTTTGCACTTTCGTCAACACCTGCGGAGTGAAGGACAATTCCGGCATCGCAAGGGTATCAAAGCGCGTGAACGTTTCGCGCTCGCCGTCGAACTTGCGGCGATAGCCTTGCAACATTTCCCACACGCCCATTGTGCCGCCGGATGATTCGCGCCAGCGCATTTGCACGGCGTCGACGCGCTCCGCGATAAAAATCCCGTTGTAGTGTTGGATACTGACTTTCTGCGCGAGCTTGCCGGCTTCATCATAATATCCGATGAAAATGCGCCGCACCGGCGTTTCGCCCGAATTCGACACGCTCCCGTCGCGGCGTTCGGCTGCATGGCCCGCGCTTTCCTGAAAATAGAGATTGGACAACCGCGCCGGCAGGTTTCGCGGCATGCGGTCGATGTACTGTTGTTTGATCTCCGCCTTGCGTTGGTTGGCGACGGGCATGACGCGTTCGGCAAAGACCATCATCGCGCCGCTGATCAGCACGCCGATAACGAAGAGCGGCAGCAAAATGCGATGCAAAGAACGTCCGGCGGACAGCATGGCGGCGAGCTCGTTGTACTTGCCGAGTTGGCCGACGCTGAACATCGAAGCCAACAGCATCGCCACCGGCATGCTCAAAATAATAACGTAAGGCAGATAATAAAAATAATAGCTCGCCACGACGAAGGCCGGGGCTTTTCTATCGATAAATTCCGACAATTTTTCGAGCAAATCGACGGTGATAAAAATACTCGCGAATGCCGTCAGCGAAAAAAACAGATTGAAAAGAAATTTTCTCGAAACGTAACGGTCGAGTATCATGCTGGATGCCGGTTGTTTTTGTTTCTGCTGCTCCTACTCATACTCCTACTCTTACTCGCCTTTAAAAGTTTTAAAAGCGAGTAAGAGTAGGAGTAGGAGTAAGATAAAGTTGTTTCACTAATCATCAGTCATTTCCTCCACCACAGCAGCTTCGTTAAATCCATCGTCACATTCTCCTTGGCGGCGCGCCGCAGAAGATATAACCCAAAGGCGCCGACAATGAAATTGGCGGACCACATGGCGATGAACGGCGAAATGAACTGACGGTCGGCCAGGTCTTCGCCGCCGATGAGAGACGCCCAGTAGAGCAGAAAAAAACCGAGGCTCAATCCGCCGCCGGCCGCGAGGCCGCCGCGCCGTGCCATGAAGCCGAGCGGCGCGCCGATAATCACGAACACCAGGCACGCCACCGGGATCGAATATTTTTTGTGAATCTCCACCAGCAGGCTTTTGTTGGTGCGCTCGTAGCTGCGAACGATGGTGAGCTGGTTTTCGATATTATAAAGCGTCTGGCGCACGCTCAGGAGAAGCACACTCAACCGCTGCTGCCTTTCCACCGCGGTGAGACTATCGGCGCGGGCTGGCGGCTTGTAATTTGTCGGCGCCGCACCGGCAGCGCCGAAAGTCGTTCCCACAGCTCGATGCAAATCCCGGCCAACATGTTCGTTGAGCGCTTTCAAGCTTTCGCCGATCAGTTGGTGATTGGCTTGCACTTCCCGCCGCATTTGCGGCGCGCTTTTCTCGCGGTCGCCGCGGTATTCCGATTCGCTGCGGCGCAGGAACATGTCATCGACTGCAATCGACAACACATGCTTGGTAAAACTGACGTGACGCAGCTCTTCCAATTTTGTGAAATCAAGCTCCTGCACTTCGCCGTCAAAAAGCGTGAGCACCAGCGCGCCGAGACGGGGATTCAGCTCGAGGTAGCCGCGCCGCGCCGAAATGGTGCGGCTGTGGTCGGGATCGCTGTGATCGTCAATGAGCAAATTGCGGGCTATCGTGATGCCGTTGGAATGCGCGTTCTTGCCGTTGGCTTGCACGCTGTCGGCCAATTCTTGCACGAGCAGGCCGTAGTCCGGAATGCTTTTATACCAAACGCCCGGCTCGATGCTCACGCCCGGTTTTTTTCTCGCGATGTCGCCGGCGAGGATGCGGGCGCGATGATTGAAATCCGGCAGGACGGCGTTGTTGAACCAAATCATGCCCACGGCAATCAGGCTTGCCGCGAATAAAATCGGAGTGACGATGCGATAAATACTGACGCCGCTTGCTTTCATGGCGGTGATTTCATTGTCGGCCGCAAAACGGCCGAAGGCCATGAGGGTTGCCATCAGCACGGCCATCGGCACGGCGAGCGCGACGATCCACGCCAGGTTAAGCGCGAAAAATTCCAGCACGACGTTCCACGGCAGGCCTTTGCTCAACATGCGGCTCAGCTCCCGGAACAACAGGTTCAGCAAAAAGATCAATGTAATGACCGAGAAGCCGAAGAAGAACGGCCCGACATGCTCGCGCAGAATGTAACGCGGCAGAATAAAACGTGTCATAGTTGAAATATAGCCAACTTCTGGCTTTTCCGCCACTTTTTTTTGCGAAACTGGCGGAACTTCAAAACCCGGCGGAGCGTAAGGCCAAGTGTCACGCATCGAAATTTTCCTTGATTCTGACAGCGCATTTTTTTATTTTCTAAATACTAAACAGACCGTTGAACAATTGAGGAGCCGATATCGAGAAGATTGTTACAGGATTCTAAAACCGGAATCCGTCCCGCGCGGGCTGATAAATACTAAATGACAGCCTGCTTTTTCGCGCGGGGCTGACGCATGGTTGAACTGAAACGACGTGAAGAGACCTCTCACAAGATTTGAAAGACTGAAAGCTGCGCCGCAGTTCTTACTTTGCTTTTCGGTCTTTTTTTGTTTTTATATTCTGCTCGCCGACCTTCCGGCTCAAGAATTGGGTGGAGACGTCGAGGGGGCTTCCTCCATCGGTCTGCGCCTGCCCGAGGTGCGCGATCTTGACCCGCGTGTTTTCCCATTTGAAAAAACTCCGCGCCGCGGCCTTTCCTTGCTCGGCGAAGTATCGCCTTTCCTGGATTGGCAACCCTTCTCTTTGAAACGCAGCACCGCCATCGATTCCACCGGCAAATTCATCGTCGTGACGGCGGAAATGAACGGCTTGCCGATTCGGCAGCGGTACATGGTTCCCCTCAAAACCTATTTGCGCGAACGTGCCGATTACGAGCAAAATCTCGCCTGGCATCAGGCGGCGGCGGAAAATATTTATCGCGAGGACGACGAGCGGCGGCGCGGGCCGGGCGGCGTTAATATTGAAATTCCCGTTCCCATCAAGAGCAAGGCCTTCGAGCAAATTTTCGGCGGCAGCACCGTCGGCTTGAACGTGCAGGGCGACATCAGCATCAAGGGCGGTTTTCGCCGCGAGACGCGCAGCGAAGTAAAAACCGCGTTCACCCGCGGCTCGGATTTCAGCTTTAAAATGAACCAAACGCAGCGCTTCACCGTCACCGGCCGCATCGGCGAGAAAGTGCAGGTCAACGTCGATCAGGACAGCGAACGCGCGTTTGATTTTGAGAATAATATCCGCTTGAATTACACCGGCTTCGATGATGACATCGTCCAAAAAATCGAGGCCGGAAATGTGACGTTGTCGCTTCCCGGCACGCGCTTCGTGACCTTCGGCGGCACCAGCGCCGGTTTGTTCGGCATCAAAACCGAAATGCAAATCGGCAATCTCGCGATCACCTCAATTGCCAGCCAGGAAAAGGGCGAAAACAAACGCTTGACGCTCTCCGGCGGCGCCACCGAAGGCTCACAAAGAATTAACGATTCGGATTATCGCCGCTTTACTTACTTTTTTATTGATTCGCTTTATCGCGATCAGTTCCGCCGCTACAGCCGGCAAAAATGGATTCACAGCTTCAATCCCAGCCGGGTGATCACCGACATTTTTGTTTATAAATCCGCGCCGGGATATGACACCCGGCCGGAATCGATTCCTGGCCGGGCCTATCCGGCTGATACATTGCGGTATCCCGATGAGATTTATCGCGGCAATTTTATCCGGCTCGAACCCAATGTCGATTATTACATTCAAAAGGATATCGGCTACCTGGTGATGACCAATCCGCTGGGCGAAGAAGAAGTGCTGGGGGTGGCGTTCAAGACAAGCCTGGAAACCATCGGCGACCTCAACTATGTGGCCGATCCCGATCCCCAAAAGCGCGCTTCGATCAATCTGCGCTTGGTCAAAGCGAAAAGTCCGATTCCGACCTTGAGCACCTGGAATCTCGAGTGGAAAAACGTTTATTATGTCGGCGGCCGCAACATTCCGCGCGAAGGTTTTGAGCTGAAAATATTTTTCAAGCCGCCCTCCGGCGACCCGCAGGAAGCTTTGACCGTCGGCGGCAGAACCAGATCGTATTTGGAAATTTTCGGCCTCGACGTGCGCGACAACACCGGCGCGGCGCGGCCTGATAATATCGTTGATTTTGACGACGTCATTCTCAATCTTAGCCGTGGCGAATTGATTTTTCCGGACCTGAAACCTTTTAACCCCGATTATGTTATTGTCGGCAATGACACTTTAAGATCGGCATTGCCGCCGGAGAAGCGCACGACCAGAATGTACGGCACCAAAATTCGCGCTGAGATCGACGCCGACAGCAAGTTTTATATCGAGGTCCGCTCCAAAACGCGCAGCAGCAATTACACGCTCGGTTTTAACATTATCGAAAACTCGGAGAAGGTTCTGCTCAACGGCACGGAGCTGCAGCGCGACACGGATTACATCATTGATTATTTCTCCGGCAATTTGACGATTTTGAAAGAGGAAGCGAGCAAGCCGAACGCCAATGTTGAAATTTCGTATCAGAGCAACGCGCTGTTTCAATTGGAGAAAAAATCGATTCTCGGCACGCGGGCGGAATACCGCTTCAATCAAAATTCTTTTATCGGCGGCACGCTGCTGTATTTGAACCAGCGCACGCTGGATCAGCGCATCCGCCTCGGCAGCACCGACAGCGGCCCGATGCGCAATTTGATTTGGGACGTCAACGCAGCGCTGCGGTTTCAGCCGAATTTTCTCAGCCAGGCGGTGAACGCGCTGCCGCTGATTTCGACGCAGGAGCCGAGCGATCTGCGTATCGAGGGTGAAATCGCGCAGATTCTGCCGAATCCGAACACGCTGAACAGCAAGGTTCCCGGCGACCGGGACGGCGTGGCCTACGTCGACGATTTCGAAGCCTCCAAGCGCACGACGCCGCTCGGCGTCATCCGGCGCGGCTGGACGCAAGCGTCGATTCCGAAAGCGATTTTGGATGACACCACGAACCTTCGCCTTGCGCCACCCGGTACGCCGCAGGGTGCGCTCAAAGAACGGAGCGCGCTCGCCCGCCACGGCAAATTGATTTGGTATAATCCGTTTAGCGGCGTGCGCACCGAAGATATTTACATCGGCCGTGATGTCAATGCCACCAACCAAATTACACAAGTCTTAACGCTCGAATTCGATCCGACTGCGAATGAGGCTGACAAATCGCTGCAAGGAATCAAACGCGCCTGGGGCGGCATCATGCGGGCGCTGTCGCCGGGATTTTTCGATCAGACCGAAAGCAAGTTTTTGGAGGTTTGGTTTTTCGGCTCGAAAGGGCGCCTGCACATCGATCTCGGGCAAATCTCGGAAGACGTGATTCCGAACAATCAATTGGATACGGAAGATAAGTTTGGCGGCATTCGCAATAATATCTTGGATGAAGGGGAGGATATCGGCCTCGATGGCGTGAAAGGCGGCGATCAAGCCGCGACCTTCAGTTTGGACGGAAACGGCAGAGATTTTTTGGATTTGAACGGCAATCGACAGCGCGATTGGGGCGAGCCGCCGAGTGACGATGATTGGCGCTACGCTTCCGGAAGTTTTGATTACAGCCAAATTAACGGCACGGAGAACAGCAAGAACGACGCGAACGAAGCCGGCGGCTCGATTCGTCCGGATACCGAAGACATCAACGCCAACGGCGGCCTCGATCTCGCCAATAATTACGTCTCGTATACTTTTTCCCTGGATACCAATAATGTCGCGGCCAAGAACAAATATTTCCGAGGCGGCCGCCTCAGCGGCTGGAAGTTGTATCGCATTCCTCTCGCCGACGGCATTAAAAGCGACGGGAAATCGAGTCCGACGATTGCGGATTTCAGCCGGGTCGAATACGTTCGCGTATGGGTGGATAGTGTTGACGATGCTAAAGGAACGATTCTCAGCCTCGCCGACCTCAGCCTCGCCGGCAATGAATGGAAAGAAATCGGCATTGTCACTTCGGAAACGAATTTCAGAACGGCGCAACAAGATCAGCGCTTCGAGGTCACGGTCATCAACAACGAAGAAAATCCCGATGAATATGAGCCGCCGCCGGGCGTGCAAAGCGAGGTGGACCGCATTACGTTTCTGCGCGCCAAAGAACAATCGCAGGTATTGCGCATCAAAAGCGAGGGCGGCGGCCTGCGGCAAAACGAGATCGCCGTGGCGCAGAAAACTTTTTTCCAACCGATGAATTTGGTCAACTACAACCGGTTGAAGATGTTTGTTTACGGCAAAAAGGATATTCTGCATGCCGCTGACGGCGCTGACCTCGATCAGGTGGAGTTTTTCATCCGTTTCGGCGCCGATACCAGCAACTTTTACGAATTTCGCGAGAAGGTTTTTCCGGGGTGGGATGCCAAAAATAACATGGAGATCGATTTGATCGAGTTGGCCAGCTTGAAGGAGACGCTGCCTCCCGACAGCGCGGTGGCCGGTTATGGGACGGATTTCTCGCGCTATCGCCGCCAGCGCCTGAACGCCACGCAGGAGTTGCGCGTGCGCGGCAATCCTTCGTTGACCAATGTTCGCACGATGGTGGCCGGCATCAAAAATCTTTCTTCGGCCAAAAATTTTTGGGGCGAGATTTGGATGGACGAGCTGCGCGTCACCGAAGTGAAAAAAGACCGGGGCATTGCGCTGCGCCTGCGCGCCGATCTCAAGCTGGCGGATTTCATGACGATCAACGGCGAGATCAACCGGCAGGATGCGGATTTTCACAATGTCTCGCAGCGTTTCGGCGGCGGCGATAATCGCACGAATTTTACGCTGGGGAGCAGCATAACGGCTGACAAACTGCTGCCGCAAAGTTTGGGACTGGCCGTTCCGGTCAGCATGAATTACACCAAGACCGATGCGCAGCCGAAATACATTCCCGGCACGGATATTTTGGTGACGAATGCTTTGCCTGATACGACTTTGGCCAAGATCAAATCGTTGAGCGATCAATTCGGCTTCAATGTGTCGGCGCGCCGCAAAGCGCGCTCGCAAAATTTTTTCATTAAAAATACCATTGACAATCTTTCCGGCAGTTTGAGCCACACCAAAAGCAATTTGCAAAGCTCGCAAATTAAATTTTCCCGGCGCACGGCCTGGTCCGGCGACGCCAGCTACAATTTGACGTTCGGCTCGAAAAACTATATCGAGCCTTTTAAATGGATCGGCAAAGCGCCGCTGTTGGGCAAACTCACCAATACCAAGCTTTATTATACGCCGCAAAATTTCAGCGCCCAACTGCAAGCCACAAAAAGCGATGACAAATCGGAGACCCGCCTGCTCGGCAGCAAAAACGGCGTTCGCAGCAATACGGCGGCGTATACGGCGGTGACCAATTTGCGCTCGGGGATGAAATTGTTGGAAAACCTCAACCTGGATTTTTCATACGGCTTGACGAGCGATCTCTTGAGCCGAGGCCGGGCGTACAAGGATTCGTTGGAAAAGGGAGGCGAATTGCCCTACCCGTTCGAGCCGAAGCAGGGTCTGATGGCGCTTTTTAGCGGCGATCACGAAGTGGTGAATTTGACGCAGTCGGCCGGGGTCAGATACACGCCGAATTTGTTTGCCTGGTTCAATCCCAATTTGAGCTACAGCAGCAATTATCGCTACACCAATAATATTCAACAGGGCGCCGTCGGCCGCGGCGCCGGCACCAGCAAAAGTTTTACCGCCAATTCGACGCTGCGCTTCGCGGAGTTGTTTAAAATTTTCAAACGCAAAGAGGCGCCACCCGGCCGTGAAACCCCGGAGCGCAAACGCCCGGCGCCGCGCCTGCCGCCTGGACAACCGCGGCCCGACGACAATCCCGACGAGGAGGTGCAGCGTCCTGAAGAACGCCAGCCGCCGTCGCCGGAAGACCAGCCCGAACAGGCCGGACAAGAAAAAGAGAAGAAGCAAGAGGACGAAAAGGAGAAAAAACCCGGACGCGGCATTTCGCCCTTGCAACTCTTCAGCGTTTTCACCAAATTCAAGGATGTCAGCGTTAATTTCAGCCGCAACGAAAGCTACTCCGACTACGCGCTGCGGCAGGGCCGGCCAGGCTGGGAGTACCAACTCGGCTTATCGCGCAATCCCGGCGTCAAACAAGTAGAAAACGTGACGACGACGCCCTCGACCTATCAGCGCCGCGATAATATTTCGTTAAGCTCGGGGTTCGATGTGAGCCGCAGTTTTAACATCACGGCGCGGTTCGATCACGATCAACAGCGCAATGAGAGCACGACGATCACCGGCAGCTCTTCGGATTCGTGGCTGCGCACCTCCGAGCTGGGCCTGTCGTTTCTTCCCGATGTTGACATACCGTTTCCGGAATGGACGGTGACGTGGAGCGGCCTGGAGCGCATCAAATGGTTCGGCAAATTTGCCACCAGCATCAGCCTCAGCCACGGTTTTGGCGGGAAAAAATCTTCGACGTGGAACGGCTCGCCCGACCGCGTCACCAACGAAGATTTTTCGTTCAATTTCCGGCCGTTGATCAAAATCAATATGACGTTGAAAAACGGCATGGTGACGACTTTCCAGTACAGCAAGACCACCGGCGAGCGGCCGACGTATAATTACGACGCGCTGACCAACGAGCGCAGTACGCAAAGCGCCGCCTTGACGCGCAACAATGAAATGTCCTTTACGGCCACGTATTCCAAGCAGTCGGGTTTCAAAATACCATTGCCCTTCCTGAAAAACAAGGAACTGCGCAATTCGGTTGATTTTTCCATGACGTTTTTGCGCAGCTCCAGCGAATCGGGCTTGCGGCGCGGCACGGCGCAGGACATCAGCGCCAACAGCACCAAACGCTGGTCGCTCAGCCCGCGCATGACCTACTCGTTCAGCAACCGCGTGCGCGGCGGCGCGCATTTCGAGATCGGCAAAACCGAAAGCAAGCTGAGCGGCGATACGAATATCAAAGAACTCGGCATCGACGTGAATATTTCCATCCGCGGCGAGTAACGCGGCATAAAAACGGAGTGGTGGAGTGATGAATTGTTGGAGTTTTGGAAATTTAACGCCCAGCCCGAACAGGCAGGAACAAAGAGGAATACCACACGGATTACAAAACCACACGAAATCATTTACGTGGTTTTCTGATCTGCGTGGATTTTTTTTGCCAAGAATCCGTTCTTTTCTGCGACGATATACTATTTCATTATTCCATTACTCCAACACTCCAATACTTCTGCTGTTCCCGCTCCTTTTCCTTTCTTGCAATAACAAAAAACCCCAGCCTTTAACCCTGCTCCCGTTCGACGGCCAGGCCGCCTACGAGCTGCTCGTCAAACAATGCGACTTCGGCCCACGGGTGCCGGATACGCCGGCGCATGATTCGTGCCGCGCTTTCCTGGTTGCCGAATTAAATCAATATGCCGACCGGGTCGCGGAACAAACTTTCGAGGAGTATCTCGAAGGTTTGCAGAAGAGGGTGAAATTGACGAATATCATTGCGAGTTTCAATCTGCAAGCCACACAGCGGATTTTGCTGTGCGCGCATTGGGATTCGCGGCCGTGGGCCGATCAGGATCCGGACACCAGCAAGCGCCGGCAACCGGTTCTCGGCGCCAACGACGGCGCCTCGGGCGTGGCGGTTCTGCTCGAAGTCGCCAAAACACTCAAGCGCATGCCGCCGCCGGTCGGCGTCGATATCATTTTTTTCGACGGCGAAGATGCCGGCCTCACCGGCCAAACCGACACCTATCTCGCCGGCTCGCGTTATTTCGCGCGCACTAAAGACGTGCGGTTCAATCCGATGATGGGCATTTTGCTCGACATGGTCGGCGACGCGAATTTGCAGCTTTATAAGGAAATCAATTCCGTCAATTATGCCGGCGCCGTGGTCGATCGCGTGTGGAATCTCGCGGCGCGCCTCGGCGTTTCGGAGTTTATTCCATCGGCGAAGCATGAAGTCATCGATGATCACCTTCCTCTTTTGAATGCCGGCATTCCGGTTGTCGACGTGATTGATTTTGATTATGACGACTGGCATACGACCGGCGACACGCCCGACAAATGCAGCGCCCAGAGCTTGGAAAAAGTCGGGCGGGTGGTGTTGGCGGCGGTTTATAATCCTTGAAATTTTGTAGTTACGCCACAACGCGAACGAGCCGCAACCAGACGGTTTTAAAACCAGTGTCCCCAACGGACCAACGGAAAAGCTTTTTACAGTTGGGTTCATCATGAACCCAACGAACCTCTACAAACAGAGCAAGTTTTTGGAGACACAAAATTAAAAGCACATAAAAACAAGCAATTTTGTAAGATTTCATTTTTGTGTCCAATTTCTTTCTTGTCGGCTGCGCCTGTAAGGTTTGGGGCGAAGCTTTGTTGGATTCTTACACTTTTTTTATCCTATGAAAACCAACTCCCAAACTTGGCAAGCACTCTCACTCCGCCCCGGCCTCGCCCTCGAAGAAATTCTCACGGCGCATCTTTTCGATCTCGGCGCCGCCGGGACGCATCAATTTGGAGATCGGCTGCTCGTTTATTTTCCCGAACCTTGCGGGATTGAATCCATCGAGAACAGCCTGCAAGCTTTTCTCGCGCAGTTGCGCGCCGGTGGAATGAGTCTGCCGGCGATTGGCATAACACACGAGCAAATTGCCGCGCAGGATTGGCGCTCGGCTTGGAAGCGTTATTTCAAGCCGTTTTTAATTTCGGAACGCATCTTGATTCGCCCGAGCTGGGAAACAGCGGCGCTGGCGCCGGGGCAAATCGAGATCGTCATCGATCCGAAACAAGCCTTCGGCACCGGGCATCACGCCACGACGCGCAGCATGTTGCGCTTGTTGGAGAAATATTTGCGGCCCGGCATGCGCGTGATCGACGCCGGCGCCGGCACCGGCATTCTCGCCATCGCCGCCGCCAAGCTGCAAGCCGGCGTGCAGGTTGTCGCGTTCGATACCGACCCCATCGCCGTGGAAGCCGCGCAGGAAAATATTCATTTGAATCACGCGCAGAATTGCATTAAATTATACGCCGGCCCCCTCGCGGCTTTGCGCCCGCAGCCGGCGGATTTGATTTTGGCAAATTTGCAGCATCAAACTTTGTTGGATTTGCTGCCGGATTTTGCAAAAATTTTAGAACGCGACGGCGTGCTGTTGCTGTCCGGCATACTTGAAAATGAGGGGGAGTCGATCAAGCTGGCAGCGCAGCGCGTGGAGTTGAAATGTCTCGAAATTTGGCAGGACGAGGAATGGTTGACGTTAGCATTAGCGCAGACGGCCCGTCTGTTAGCTCATGGGTTTCAGTAGTTCATTCGAGAATCGAAGATCGAGGATCGAAGATCGACGGGCTTGCCACTTTAAGCTCAACTCGATCTTCGCTCGTTTATTTTCTATCCTCGATCTTCAATCCTCTATCCTCGATCATTGCGCTCTGGTTGATTATCGCCACGCCTGCCATCGCCCAGGAAACCCGCGTGGTGATCGACTCGTTGCGGGTGAAAGAAAATGCTCTCGTGATTGATTTTCACGCCGACAGCTTGCTCACGACGCATTTGCTGGACGGCATGCGGCGCGGACTGACTTCTTCGGCGCAGTTTCGCGTCCAGCTCTGGCGCAAACGCGGCTTTTTGTTCAGCAGCACCATCGTGACCGAGCGGCAATACGAAATCAAATCGACCTACGAGCCATGGGAGCAAAAATATGTGATCATCACCGCCGGTGAACGGCGGCTCACCAGCTCGTTGGATTTGGTGCGGCGCTGGTGGGAGCAGCATCGCGGCGTGGCGTTGGCCGAGGCCAAAGATCTCCATCCCGGCCGGCGGTATTTTGTGACCATCGATTTGCTCGTCGAACCGGTGTCGAAAGAGAGCCTCAACGAAATTCGCGGCTGGCTCGCCGGTGAAGTGAAGCCCGCCGCCAACAAAAGCGATTCCACGAAAAGCGATTCAACCGCAGCGAGGAGCCAGGCCAAACGCGATGACAGTTTTCCGGATCGTTTGTTGAATTTGCTCATCAATCTGACCGGTTTCGGCAAGCAGGTGATGGCGGCGAGATCGGAAATTTTTGGCATTGGCGAAAGCGGGATGATTGTGCGGGAAAAGTAAGAGAAATCGTTGACTTAAATCGTAAATTTCAAAAAGTACGGTATGCACGAAATGGCTGACAAAATTATAACAAAAAACCGCCTCGCCAGCTTCGATCTCGGCACCAACACATTTCTTTTGTTGATTGCCGAGGTTGCCGAGGGCCGGGTCGAGCCGGTGTTTGAGAAAGAAACCATCGTTCGTCTCGGCAAAGGCGTGGAGGCGGCGGGCAATCTCAACGCCGAGGCCATGCAGCGCGGGTACGCGTGTCTGCAAGAATATGCCGCCCTCGCGCAGCGCCATGGCGCCGGGAAAATTTTTGCCGTCGGCACCAGCGCCCTCCGCGACGCAGCCAACCGCAGCGAATTTCTCAACGCCGCGTTCGAGAAAACCGGCGTTCGCCTCGAAATCATTTCCGGCGAAAAAGAGGCGCGGCTCACTTTTGCGGGAACGCTGTCGAATAAAACAAATTTGCCGGGAGCGGTTGCGGTTTTGGATATCGGCGGCGGCAGCACGGAAGTGGTCATCGGCGATCCGAAAACAGTGCGGCGCGAAGGAGAAGCTTCGCTGCAAGCCCGCAGCGCCGACATCGGCTCGGTGCGTCTCACCGAGCGGTTCGTGCACAGCGACCCGGCGCAACCCGACGAAGTGATGCGCCTTCGCCGGCAAGCCGAAACCGTGATGCGCGCCACCTGGCCACCGGAAAGCCTGGCCCAGGTGAAAACATTGATCGGCACCGCCGGCACGATCACGACGCTCGCCGCGATGGCGCAGGCGATGCGAGAGTATGATCCCCAGCGCATCGATGGCTACATTTTAACCCGGCAAAAACTTGGCGAGATCATCATCGAGTTGCGGCGTCGAACCGTTGCCGAGCGCTGCCAACTGCCGGGATTATCCGCGGCCCGCGCGGACGTGATTCTCGCCGGCGCGATCATTCTCGAGACGTTTATCGATCTTTATAAATTCTCCGAGTTGATGGTGAGTGATCGCGGTTTGCGCTATGGTGTCTTGGTTGAGGAAGCGGCCAAGATTTAAAAAAACGCTAAAACATCGCCGCCGGCCATGACTGATTATTAGCCAGCCAGTCATTTCAGAGTTGTAAGAGCGCTGTCAACAGAATGTGGATAACTTCTGAGGAATGGCAGTTGTCCAAGGATCGAAAAAATGTGAAATTATCTTAAGAAAAGCTTTTCTCGGCTAGCCTCTGCCGTCAGTGCATTACGATTTTGAAATTACCTTTTAATCTATAATTTTAATTTATGAAAATCAAAAGGTTAGATGAGTATATTTTAACACGCCTATAGATTGTGTTATGTTTCATTGGAGCCACAATCTACAGGCTTTCGGCTCTTTTTAAGAAATTGATAAACTAAAATACCGAACTTTAACAAATTTTGCATTCCGGCGAAAGTTACTAAGATGTGGATAACTTTCAAATCAAAAGAAGATGCGCCTTTTATAAAATAATTTGACTGTTTCAAAATAATACCGTGTGTAATTTCTGCTCTGAGCATGACGTCGTAGCGGCGTGAATTTTATCCAAATTTTATTGACAAAAGGCTTGCATAAGTGATGATTTATCATTAAATTTTTGTGTCGAACAACGTCCACGTCGGGGCGTAGCGCAGTCCGGTTAGCGCACTTGACTGGG
>Ga0247727_10006135_pt1 | contig 23788 bp, 23 predicted proteins | sample WisWelCaveWW1625_FD_202498 | JGI IMG/M metagenome (GOLD analysis project Ga0247727, IMG submission 202498) | Biofilm microbial communities from Wishing Well Cave, Virginia, United States - WW16-25 | ecosystem: Environmental > Aquatic > Deep subsurface > Groundwater > Cave microbial mat | place... | reverse complement strand
GGCCGATGCCGAAGATGTGGTTCAAGAGGTCTTCCTGAAGGTCTTTCGGAACGTAGCCGCGTTTCGCCGGCAAAGCAGCCTGAAGACCTGGATCTATCGGATCGCGGTCAATGAAGCGCGGAACCACAGGCGATGGTTCAGCCGCCACGCGGGCCGCGAAGTGGGCCTCGGGGCGGAGCCGGAGGCCGGCCGGACTTACGAGCAGGTGCTCGAGGATGCTTGCCCGTCGCCTTACCAGTCGGCGGCTGACCGCGAGTCTCGCCGTCTGATCGAGCGGGCGCTCAGCCGGCTCAAGCCGGCATATCGCGCCGCTGTTGTGCTTCGTGACCTGGAAGAGCTCAGTTATGAGGAGATCGCCGAGGTATTGCAGATATCGTTGGGCACGGTAAAGTCCAGGATTGTGCGCGGCAGAGAAGGCCTGCGGCGCAGCTTGGAGGGCCTGACCGAGGACTCTGCCGGCGGAGCCGTCGCCGCTGAGTCCGGCGATGCCATGACGCTCGGCCGGGCGGCCGTGTGAGATGAAATGAGGCAGTCATGAGAGATCACGAAATGGAGCGGATCCGCGGAACCCTGCGTGCGCTTCCCGTGCTCGCACCGCCGTTGTCACTGCGCGCCAAGTTGCGCGCGCTCGCTTCGCGCGAGCTGGGCCGCCGCCGGCAACGGGACGCGGTGCGGGGATGGCTGGCGCGCCGGGCGGAGATGTGTCTGCTGTCGATGAACAACCTGATGAGGCCGGTGGCGTTACCGCTTGCCGGCGGCCTGGCCTCGGCCGTGATCCTGTTCAGCGCGATGCTCCCCGGCGTTACAGTGAACCGGTTTCCGCATTCCGATGTCCCCACGGCGCTGGCCACGGAAGCCACTTTGCAGACTTCCTTTTCGTTCCCGCTCGACGATGAAGAGGTCGTGGTGGAAGTCGTGATCGACGAGACAGGCGGCGTCATCGACTACTCGATCCCCAAGGACCAGCGCTGGTTCGCCGACCCGATTCTTCGCAAGAGCGTCGAGAACGCCCTGGTCTTCATGCGATTCTCGCCGCGAACGCTGTTCGGCCAGCCCTTCGGCGGCAAGACCCGGATCAAGTTTCGCCGCAGCCATCTTGACGTAAAAGGCTAGTGCCCCGGAAGCTCGGGCAGCATTTCCTCGCCGACCGCCGATCGCTCGACAGGATCGCCGCCGCGGCCTGTCCGGAACCCGGCGCCGTAGTCCTTGAAATTGGCGCCGGCGCCGGCGCTCTCACCGGACCCCTGTTGAGGCGGGCGGCGCGCGTCATCGCCATCGAGCGGGACGAAACTCTCGTCGCCCGGCTGGGTAGACGTTTCCCGGAGGAGCCGCGCCTGGAAATCGTCGCCGGCGATGCCCTCGAGATCGACCTCGCGCGATGGGGCCGAGTCAGTGTCGCCGGAAACCTTCCGTACTACATCACCTCGCCGATCATCGAAAGAATCCTCAAACTTGGCGGCCTGGTCGAGCGGGCCGTCCTGCTCGTCCAGAAGGAAGTGGCCGAACGACTCACCGCTTCCCCGGGCTCCCGGAACTACGGTTTTCTCACTGTGCAAACCCGGCTGTTCAGCCGGCCGGAACTGCTCTTTTCCGTCCCGCCATCGGCTTTCCGGCCGCCTCCGAAGGTTCAGTCCGCCGTGGTTCGATTAACGCCCGTGGCCGTTGCTGAATCCCTCGACACGGCGGGCTTTCTCCGCTTCGCCGGCCTGTGTTTCCGGCAGAAACGCAAAACGCTCCGCAATAACCTCCTCGGAGCTTATGCCAAGGAGAACCTCGAAAGCCTGCCCGAAGGCCGCCTGCGCGCCGAACAGATTGACGTCGCGCGGTTGATCGAGCTGTACGCGACCGTCCTGGGAACTTCGGCGCAACTGCGGTGACCGCTTGAGTCTCATGGAAATAGCGTCTTGGGATGGAAGATCCGTCGTAGTTTACCCAGCCGGCGGCGGCGCTCCCACCCTGATCTGCCCGGCCTGCGCCAACCGTACCGTTCACATCCTCCGGCAGGTATACCTTCGCGGATCGGCGCGGCTCTCGGTGGACGTGGAGCGTCATACGAGAGCGTTCGGCTGTCCATTCGGCGAACAGAACATCGGGCGGACCTAACGCCATCCGGGCAATGAAACGTGCGCGCGGTAATTCGAGTCGTTGTGATCCGGGTTGCGGCGCGGCGCATAGACTCTGCCGTCCGGCGCGTGGATCGGCGGCCGGTCCTGCGTGTAAATCCAGACGCGCTGCTGGTCCCAAACAACGATCTCGTCCCGCGGGTCGCCGGTGAGGTCGGCGACATGGTACGCCAGGTCCGGGTGGCCGTCGTCGGGAAACATGACAACGCGGCGAAGATTGCCGTCGATCATGCCGCCTTCGCGGACGTTCGCGGACAGCAGGGCGAACTCCTGGCCGTCGCCGCGCCAGTTGACCGGGGCGAGGTGCGTCGAGCCGGGTGTCATTTCTTTCTGGCCGAGAATCTCGGCGTCGGCGTCAAGCAGCGTCACGATTCCCGGACTGCGCCAGAAGTTGGCAATGTAGATTTGCAGGCCGGGCAGATCGGCGCGATACCTGCCCACGCTCTGGGTTTGCGCGTGGCCGAGCCGCAGGTGCTTGAGAATCGATCCGCGGCGATCGAACATCAGGAACCCTTCGTCGCTGCCGCAAACGTAGAGGCGGGGCGGTGCGCCCGGGTCGGCGCCGAAACTGCCGGCCGAGATCCCGTCGGCGTGGTCGCGGATCGACTGGTCGTGCGACCAGAGCGGTTTCCGCAGGTGATTCCACAGCGTGTACCCGATCATGAATTCCTGGCGCCCGTCGCCGTCGATATCGATGGGAAACGGGTAGTGGCCGGTCTGGCCCTCGCCCTGCCACTGGAGCTGAAGGTCCTTGTCGAAAACCCAGAACCAGCGATACCGGTCCTTGACGAGGATCTCTCGGGAATGCTGTCCGCCGCTCAGGTTCAGGAAGGCGATGGAATCTCCGTTATTGATCTCGTAAGGACGCTCCTTGTTGTCCCGGGCCGCTTCGGGCATCCAGGCGCGTTGTTTCAAGCGGCCGGTGGCTCCTTCGAGCGCCTGGAGCTGGAAATCGCGCACGAGCACGACTTCATTGTTGCCATCGCCATCCAGATCGTGGACCTGGAACGGCGTGTCGTTGGTCAGCAGACCGTTGCGCGGATCGGGCCGGCCGTGCTGCCAGAGGATCCTGCCGTCGAGCGTGACGGCGGTGAGACAGGAGATGTGGTCGAAGGCGTCGCCGCGGACGCGCGGGATGTTTTGCGCGATCACCATCTCGGCGCGGCCGTCACCGTCCAGGTCGCCGAAGCGGACGTTGCGTCCGGCGCCAAAACCGGGAGTGGCGAACGTCTTCCAGAGGCGGGGCCGCGGGTTGGCGGCGCGCATCTTCACGAGTTCGGCGGCGCGCGTCCGGATGCGTGCCTCGATGGCGTCGCTGGCGCCGTCAGTCGTGGTGACGGTGAAGTCCCGGAAGCGCGCCGGGATGTTGGCCATCAGGCCGGCCTCGCCTTTGGTGATTTCTCCATCCGTTCCCTCGAGCAGCGGCGTGCCGTCAATCGAAGCCCGATAGCGCGCGCCGTCGTTTTCGACTCGCAGCCGGTAATAACGCTTCGCGTCATAGGGAAACGGCGCGGCGGCGATTTGCCGCCACTCGGCCTGCCGCAGCTCTTTCTCGATCGGCTGGCGCACCCGGAGCACCGCCTCCCGGCCTCCGCACAGGGCGAACAGGTAGTAATGGCGAGACGTGCGATACCGGAAAACGACGCCGGCCAGCTCGGCGAGCGAGAGAGCCTTGACGCTGGCCTCGACGGTATAATCGCTCCATTCCTCGTCGCCGGTGACGAACAACGGCGTGGTGCGGCCCGGCATCTCGTTCACCAGGTGCTGTTCGATATAAGGCTTTCCGTCCTCGTCGCTCACCGCCCAGGAATCCAGATGGGCGATCGGATTGCGCCACGGATGCGTCCGCACGCCGCGATGTTCGAGGTAGTGATATTCCTGAATGGCGCCGTTCAACTGGCCGAGCGGCTGCGAGAGCAGGCCGGGAGGGAAGCGCGAAAAGTCGTCGCGAAACAGATCGGCGGCGCTGGCCGCCAGCGCGGCCGAGAGAAGCACCCACATGCGTCGCATCACCGGAGTCCCCGTCACTTCCGCGGCCGGCTGAAGGCGGTGGTCGCGAGCCCGACAACGAGGAGAATGTCCCGGGTGGTTGGCATGAGATCATTCTCCTATGGCGGCCCCGGAAATGCTCGCCGTGGCGGCCGATGTCGGCGGCACCAGGATCGCCGCCGGGCGTGTGAACGGCCAGGCCGGGATCCTCCATTCCGTAACCGGACTGCTGGGAGCCGCCGCGATTATGCTACAGTCGTCGCATTGACAGCGATAGCGCTGTCCGGAGTGGCCGGCGGGCCGACCGCATTCCGCCCTCGGGCGGATCGTCCGCCCGTCGCTGAAACCAGTCGACGGTGAAACCGTCGTTGACTCAGGAGGCTCTTCGATGGTATCCGCCACGATTTCCCGCCGCCAGGCTCTCGGCATGATGAGCGGTCCGGCGATGGCCGTCACGTTCCTTCCGATGTCCGGCCGTCACGCCTTATGGGCGCACCCGGCTGAAGGGCGGTGGAGGACGAGGCCGCTCGGCCGCACCGGCCGGGAGGTGACCACCTTCGGACTCGCCGGCGGCAACAAGGTCATGTGGGATCTGCCTGGGGAAGAGGGCGTCGAGATCGTCGTCAAGGCAATCCGCGCCGGGATCACCTACCTCGAGACGGCCAACAACTATCAGCTCAGCCAGCGCAACTACCACAAGGCGTTCCGCATCCTCAACCTCATCCCGGGCGAGCCCGGCTATGATGCTTCGCTTCGCGCCCGCCTGTTCCTGGCCACCAAGACCGGACTGCGCGATTCGATCATCCGCGATGGCGGCAAGCCCCGCGGCCGCTCGGCGGGCGGCGGCGCCACCGCGATTGACGACCTGATGCGCGCGCTCACCCAGTTCTTCGGCGACGGAAAAGGATACATTCCGGAAGGCGCGTACATCGACCTGATGCAGATCCACAGTCTGCGCGACGAGTGGGAAGTCGACGCCATCTTCGACGGCTTTGACATCCCCTCCGACAACTCGCTTCCCAGGGTCGGAGCGCTCGCCGGACTGGTGGATTTCCGCGACGGAACCAATCGCACCGGCCTGAATCCGGCTCACAAGAAGTCCATCCGCCACCTCGGCATCACCGGTCACGAGAACCCGACCGTTCACATGTACGCCATGCGCCGCGACCGGCGCAACGATCTCCAGACGCTGCTGGTGGCCATCAATCCGAACGACCGCCACTACTTCTGCCACCAGACCAATTCCGTGCCGGTGGCCGCCGCCAAGGGGATGGGCGTGATCGGCATGAAGATCTTCGCCGACGGCGTCATGTACGGCCTCGAGAAGAAGTTCGCCGGCCAGCCCGGGCAGAGCGTCCTCGGCATCGGCCAGCCGGGCAAGGTATCCTGCCAGGACTTCCTGCAATACGGCCTGTCGTGCCCCGGCGTGAGCACTCTGATCGCCGGCATCGGATTGATCGACAGGAATGGCGATCCCGAGCGCGACCAGTTGGCCGCGGATTTGGTGGCCTGCCAGTTGCCCGAGCCTCTCAGCGCCTCGCGCCGCCGCGATATCGAGGAGCGCGTCGCCAGGCTGCACGGAACCGACACGAATTTCTTCCAACGGCCTTCGAGCGGCCTGCTGGCTCCCCAGGCGGTCAAGGCCGAGCGGATGCCCACCGGCCCCGTCAAGGTGCTCTGGACGACGGCGTTCGCCGGCGGCGATCCGTTAGCGCGCTACGAGGTCTTCCGGCGCGAGGAGAGAATCGCCACTGTGTCGTTTCGCCCGCAGACCACCGAGGAGCCATTCTCCGTGCTCGATGAAGCGTCGCCCGCCAGCCACTCGGGAGGCGTATACTATCGCGTCCGCGCCGTCGATGCCGCCGGGCGCTTCACCGACTCGATCTCGGTGAAAGCGGTGTAGTGATGACGATATGATCGGAGCCATACGCAATATGAAACACCAGGGCCTCATCGGCATCGCTCTCGCCGCCTGGATGCTGCCGCTTTCCGCGCCGGCGATCAAGCCGCCGCGCGACCCCGCGCCGCGATTCAAGGCCCGGTCCCTCGAAGGGAAGAATTTCACCAACGAATCGGTGAAGGGGAAGCTCGTCCTGCTTCAGTTCTGGACGACCTGGTGCGGCAATTGCCGGCGCGACGAGTCCGCCGTCGACGAACTGACCAGGGAGCATTCCGATCGCGGGCTGGTCGTGCTGGCGGTGAACGTCGGCGAATCGCGGAGAACCGTCGAGCAATACCTGGCCCGTTCGCCGCGATCGTGCCACATCATTCTGATGGAACACACGAATCTGGCGGCGGTCTTCCAGGCGAACGCCTTCCCGTTGTATGTCGTGATCGATCGCGAGGGCAAGGTTGCCGGTGACCAAAGAGGCGCCGGAGGCATTGAGCCCCTCCGGCAGATGCTGATGAAGGCGGGACTGGAGTAGGCGTCGGCGCCGGCCGGTTATTTCTTGCCTCTGAACTCGGCAAACCAGTTCTGCACGATGGTAATGGTTGTTCGGTCCTCCTGCTGGTCCGCTCTCTGAAGGATCACGAACCGCTTCCCGTCGGGGAAAACGTCAAAACCGTCTGGCCATCCCCTGATCAAGCGGGCGCCGCTTCGCATCCGCGGGAATAGTTTTCGCGGCACACCCAGGCGGACAGCAGGCCGTGTGGCGACCTCGACTTCCATCAGGGTCTGGTCCCGCTCGGTGTAGAACAATCGGTCGCCGCCGCGGCTCCAGCGGGGCCAGAATCCGCCGTTGTTCGAAACCTGCCACTTGCCCTCGCCGGCGGGAAATCGCGCCAGGTGCACTTCGTCGCGGCCGGAATCGTCGGAAACGTAGGCCAAATACTGCCCGTCCGGCGAGACCCGGGGCCAGTAATCCAGGTTGCTAGTGTGTCGAAAGGCGGCCGGTTTCTTTTCCCCCTCGAGTGGCCGAGACCACAGATTCCAACCCCTGCCTAACACCGAGTAGAGCAGGAGCTTTCCGTCGGGCGAAAGATGAGGGTGGAAGCCTTTCCCCAACACCTGGGCTTCTCCGGTTCCGTCGGTGGCTTTCAGCCGACCATCGACGCGTTCAATGGTAGTGCGCGCCTCGCGGCCGGGTCAAGCGGCAGGCATACCGGTGCCGGTGTTGACGCGCGGCTACAATGGAACCCATGCCGCCCTCACGTCGCGCCTTTCTCCGCCAAGCCGCCGTCGGGCTGGTCTTGCCCGCCTCGCTTCGCGGCGCCAGCGAGCTGCGCTCGGACGTCGCCGTGATCGGCGGAGGAGTCGGCGGCTGCGCGGCCGCGCTGGCAGCCCTGCGCAATGGGATGCGCGTCATCCTCACCGAAGAGACCGATTGGATCGGCGGCCAGCTCACCAGCCAGGCCGTGCCGCCCGACGAGCATCCGTGGATCGAGTCGTTCGGAGCCACCGAACTCTATCGGACGTATCGCGAGGCCGTTCGCGAATATTACCGTCGCCATTTCCGGCTCACCGAGGAAGCCCGCGCGCGGGCGCGTCTCAATCCCGGCGATGGCAGCGTCTCGCGCCTGACCCACGAGCCGCGGGTCTCGCTGGCGGTCCTCGAAGCGATGCTGGCGCCGCACAGCAGCGGGGGACGGCTCACCGTCCTGTTGCGGCACAAACCGGTTAGCGCCGATGTCGCCGGCGACTCGGTGCGCGCCGTCTCGCTGAAGAGTCTCGATTCCGGAGCCGAGCGCGTGATTCAGGCGGCCTACTTTCTCGACGCCACCGAGCAGGGGGACCTCCTCCCGCTGACCCGGACCGAGTACGTCACCGGCTTCGAGTCGCGCAAACAAACCGGCGAGCCTCATGCGCCCGAGCAAGCGAATCCCGCCAACATCCAGGCATTCACCGTCTGCTTCGCGGTCGATTACGTCGCCGGCGAGGATCACACGATCGACAAGCCCTCCGAGTACGGTTTCTGGCGCGACTATGTGCCCGAAATGCGCCCGCCCTGGACCGGCCGGCTGCTGAGCTGGTCGATGAGCGATCCACGCACTTTGAAGCAGCGGGCCGTGATCTTCGATCCGGTCGTCCGTGAGCCGCCGCCGGCCGGCGGGCCCTTGAACCTGTTCCTGTACCGCCGAATCGCTAACAAGCGCAACCACGTGCCGGGCGCTTTTGCGAGCGACATCTCGCTGGTCAACTGGCCGCAGAACGACTATTGGCTCGGCAATCTGCACGACGTTTCCGGGGAGCGGCCGGCGGGCCGCCCGCAGTCCGCCTCCGGCGGATCGGCGGCTCGTCGCTCAGCCGAGGAAACGGTTACGGCGTCGTTTCCTCAGGAGAATGCCGCCCGCCATCTCCAGCGCGCCAAACAGCTCAGTCTCTCCCTGCTGTACTGGATGCAGACCGAAGCGCCCCGGCCCGACGGCGGCACCGGCTGGCCCGGCCTTCGATTGCGGCGCGATATGGTCGGCACCGAGGACGGGCTCGCCAAGTATCCGTATATCCGCGAATCGCGCCGGATTCAGGCCGAATTTACTGTCGTCGAGCAGCACGTCGCGACCGAGGCGCGGATGCAGGCCACCGGCAGGAGCCGCGAGGATCTGACGGCGGAGCCGTTCGCCGACTCGGTCGGCGTCGGCAGCTATCGCATCGACCTGCATCCCAGCTCCGGAGGCGACAACTACATCGACGTGAGCTCGCTCCCGTTCCAGATTCCGCTCGGCGCGCTCATCCCCAAGCGCGTCGAGAATCTCCTCCCGGCGTCCAAGAATCTCGGCGTCACGCACATCACCAACGGATGCTACCGCCTGCACCCGGTGGAATGGAACATCGGCGAATCGGCCGGCGCGCTCGCCTCCCACGCGATTCAGACCCGGAATCCCCCGCGCCGCGTTCGCAACCAGCCGAAGCTGCTGGCTCAATTCCAGGCGAGGATTCAGGCGCAAGGCATCGAGATCGCCTGGCCGCGTCTGCTGCCGCGATAACCGGCGCCGGTCCATGCTGCGCTGTTACATCACCGACCTCTCGAGCGCGGGCGGCCTGGAGCCGCTCCTCGAGATCATCCGCCGCCGCCTTGCCGATGGCGTCGAGATGATCCAGATCCGCGAGAAGGATTTGGGCGGCCGCGCGCTGGCCGATCTGGCGGCGCGCGCTCTGGCGCTGCCCAATCCGCATGGCACGAAGCTGTTCGTCAACACCCGCGCCGACATCGCGCTAGCTTGCGGCGCTCACGGGGTGCACCTGCCGGCCGGGTCGATCGAGCCGAGCCGGCTGCGGACGATCGTGCCGGCGGGTTTTCTCATCTCCGTCTCCTGTCACTCGGTCGGCCTGGTGCGCGCCGCCGAAAGGGAAGGCGCGGACTTCGCCCTGTTCAGCCCGGTCTTCGAGCCGCTCTCGAAGGCCGGATGTGGGCCGCCGCAAGGTCTCGAGCGCCTGAGGGAAGCGGCCCAATCGGTGCGCATCCGCGTGCTCGCCCTGGGCGGTGTCACGCCGGAGAACGCGCCGCGCTGCGTCGAAGCCGGGGCCGCGGGCGTGGCCGGGATCACGATGTTCCAGGGTTGACAAGTGGACCGGACGACGGGTATCGACTGGCCCTCGGAAGCGGGACTCGATCGGCGTATTCTGGGGAGGTCATGGATCGTATCCGCATCGGAGTCATCGGCGACTATACCCCGGCGAATCCGACCCACGTGGCCACCAACGCCGCCCTGGGCCACGCGGCCAGCGCGGTGGGCGTCCAGGTCGCCGTGAGCTGGCTGCCCACGACGGCGCTGGCCCAGCCCGGAAGCGAAACGTTGCTCGAAGGCCACGACGCGCTGCTCGCCTCACCCGGCAGTCCGTACCGCAGCCTCGAGGGAGCGCTCGCCGGTATCGCCTTCGCGCGGCGGCGGGGCAAGCCCTTCGTCGGCACGTGAGGCGGTTTTCAACATGCTCTGTTAGAGTATGCCCGCAACGTTCTCGGGATCTCCGACGCCGATTCGGCCGAGCACGCCTCGCCTTCCTGCAATCTCCTCATCACCCAAATCCTCCCGGACGCTCCATTCCCGGGACCGCGTACGCTTCCCTCGGGCAACAAGGTTTGTTTTCCCGAGGGCACTCTGATGCGTCGTCTCTACGGATGCGGCCACTCCGAGGAGGACTTCAGGTGCAACTTCGGCCTCAATCGGGATTATGAAATGGCGCTGGCGGGCGGCGGACTGGTTCCATCCGCTTTCGGGGCCGACGGCGCCTGGCGGGCGGTCGAGCTGCCCTCCCACCGGTTTTTCGCCGGCACGTTGTTCCTGCCCCAGGCCAGGTCTGCGCCGGGCGCGTCGCACCCGGTGCTGCTCGGCTTTATGCGCGCGGCCGCCGGTTGACACCGCTTACACGGCGGTTTTCTCGCGGGCGTGGATCGCCTGCAAACTCCAGACGCGGATCGGATCGCGGCGGCGCGAGGCGACGGCTTCGGCGGCCGCCTTGGCGCCGCTCATCGTCGTGATGCAGAGAACACGATGAAAAACAGCCGTTCTCCGGATCGCCTTTTCGTCCTCGAACGAGTGCGCTCCGGTCGACGTGTAAATCGCCAGGTTCAGCATGCCCTCCTTGATCAGGTCGACCGCGTTAGGCCGGCCTTCGTTGACCTTGAAGACCGTACGGCAGGGCAGGCCGGCGGCGCGCAGCACGGCAGCCGTTCCCCGGGTGGCGACCAGCTCGAAACCGAACTGATGGAACCGCCGCGCGACGTCCACCGCGTCCTGCTTGTGACGGTCGTTCACGCTGAGGAATACGCGCCCCTGGTCCGGCAGCGGCGTCCCGGCGCTCGACTGCGCCTTGGCGAAGGCCTCGCCGAAATTCTCGCCGACGCCCATCACTTCGCCGGTCGACCGCATCTCCGGGCCGAGCGCCGGATCCACGCCCGGAAACTTGCCAAACGGGAATACCGGCGACTTGACGAAGAACTGCGGCACCGGTAAAACGCCGCTCCGGAGCCCGCCGGTCCAGCGCCCGAAATCGCTCACGCGCTGCCCGAGCATCAGCCCGACGGCGATCTTCGCCAGCGGCACGCCGGTCGCCTTGCTGACGTACGGCACCGTGCGCGAGGCGCGGGGGTTGACTTCGAGAACGAACACCCGTGAATCCTTGATCGCGTATTGCACGTTCATCAGTCCGACGACATGGAGCGCCCGCGCCAGCCGCTCGGTGTAATCCTGGATGATCGCCAGCTCCGCCGGCCGCAGCGAGAAGGGAGGCAGCACGCAGGAGCTGTCGCCGGAATGCACGCCGGCTTCCTCGATGTGCTCCATGATGCCGGCGATCAGCACGTCCTCGCCGTCGGAGAGCGCGTCCACGTCCACTTCCGTCGCGTTTTCGAGAAAGCGGTCGATCAGGACCGGCCGCTCGTGCGAGAACACCACCGCCTCGCGCATGTAGCGGCGCACCGTGTCTTCGTCGTAGGCGATCACCATCGCCCGTCCGCCCAGCACGTAGCTGGGCCGCACCAGCACCGGAAAGCCCAGGCGCCGCGCGACGTCAAGCGCTTCCTCGATGCTCGTCGCCGAGCCGTGCGGCGGCGACGGGATGCCCAAATCGTCCAACAGCCGCCCGAACAGTTTGCGGTCTTCGGCCAGATCGATGTTCTCCGGATCCGTCCCGATAATCGACACGCCGGCGCGTTTCAACGGCAGCGCCAGCGTCAGCGGCGTCTGACCGCCGAACTGCACGATGACGCCGTCCGGCTGCTCGGTGTCGTGGATATTCAGCACTTCCTCCAGCGTCAGCGGCTCGAAGTACAGCCGGTCGCTGGTGTCGTAATCGGTCGAAACCGTCTCCGGGTTGCAGTTGACCATGATCGATTCGACACCGAATTCCTGCAACGCGAACGAGGCGTGACAACAGCAGTAGTCGAACTCGATCCCCTGGCCGATGCGGTTCGGCCCGCTGCCGAGGATCATCACCTTCTTCCGGCCCGACGGGGCGGCTTCGCACTCGGACTCGTAGCTGCTGTACAGGTACGGGGTGAAGCTCTCGAACTCGGCCGCGCACGTGTCCACGCGGTTAAACACCGCGCGAATGCCCGCCCGCTTGCGACGCTCCCGGACGTCGAGCGGGCTGGCGCCAAAGACTCGCGCCAGCGCGGCGTCGGCAACCCCGGCCCGCTTGGCGGCGCGCAAGCGCTCGACGGAGACCGAATCGAGAGTCTCGCCGTCGAGCGAAGATTCGACCGCCACCAGGTCTCGCACCTGGTGCAGGAACCAGGGATCGATCGAGGTGAGCTCGCGGACCTGCTCGATGGTCCAGCCGCGCCGGAACGCGAAGCGGATGTAGCTCAAGCGGTCCGGATTCGGCGTGATCAGCCGGTTGGGGATGAGGTGCTCGTCGAACACATCGGCCGCCGGCGACTTGCCCGATTCGAGGCTGCGCATCCCCTTCGACAGCGCCTGCTGGAAGGTGCGTCCGATGGCCATGACCTCGCCGACGGATTTCATCTGTGTGCCCAGCACGGGCTCGGCGCCGGGGAACTTCTCGAACTGCCAGCGCGGGATTTTCACGACGACATAGTCGAGAGTCGGCTCGAAGCAGGCCGGCGTCTTGCGCGTGATGTCGTTGGGGATCTCGTCGAGCCGGTAGCCGACCGCGAGCCTGGCGGCGATCTTGGCGATCGGGAAGCCGGTCGCTTTCGACGCCAGCGCCGAGCTGCGCGAGACGCGCGGGTTCATCTCGATGATCACCATGCGGCCGGTCTCGGGGTGGATGGCGAACTGGACGTTGGAGCCTCCGGTGTCGACGCCGATCTCGCGCAGGCACGCCAGCGCGCCGTCGCGCATCATCTGGTACTCGCGGTCGGTCAGCGTCTGGGCGGGCGCGACGGTGATCGAGTCGCCCGTGTGAACGCCCATCGGATCGAAGTTCTCGATCGAGCAGATGACGATGGCGTTGTCGGCCATGTCGCGCATGACCTCCAGCTCGAACTCCTTCCAGCCGAGCACGCTCTCCTCGATCAGCACCTCATGCACCGGCGAGAGGTCCAGCCCTCGCTGGAGAACCTCCTCGAGCTCCTCCCGGTTGTAGGCGATCCCGCCGCCGCTGCCGCCCAAGGTGAAACTCGGCCGGAGGATGACCGGATAGCCGATCCGAACGGCGAACGCGGTTCCGTCGTCGACGTTGTTCACCAGGTGCGACTGCGGGACTTCGAGACCGATCTTCCGCATCGCGTCCTTGAACAGAAGCCGGTCCTCGGCTTTCTTGATCGCGTCCAGCTTCGCCCCAATCAGCTCGACGCCGTGGCGCTCCAACACCCCGGCCTCGGCCAGCGCGACCGACAGGTTCAGACCGGTCTGCCCGCCGACGGTCGACAGCAGCGCGTCCGGACGCTCGCGCCGGATCACCTCCTCGGCGAACTCGAGGCTCAGCGGCTCGATGTAGGTGCGATCGGCCAGGTTGGGATCGGTCATGATCGTCGCCGGGTTCGAGTTGATGAGCACCACCTCGAAGCCGTCGGCTCGGAGCGCTTTGCAGGCTTGCGTGCCCGAGTAGTCGAATTCGCAGCCCTGCCCGATCACAATCGGCCCGGAACCCACAATCAGGATGCGTTTCAGGTCGGTCCGTTTTGGCATGCGGCTCAGCGAGTCTGGCGGAACTCTCCCATCAGGCGCGTGAATTCTTCGAACAGGTAGCGGGAATCGTGGGGGCCGGGGGCCGCCTCCGGATGGTATTGCACGCAGAAGACGGGATGACTGCGATGGCGGAACCCTTCCAGCGTCTGGTCGTTGAGATTGACGTGGGTGAGGTCGATTTCGCCGGCGTTCAACGAATCCGGATCGACAGCGAAGCCGTGGTTGTGCGAGGTGATCTCGACTTTCCCGGTCACCCGGTTCAGCACCGGGTGATTGGCGCCGCGATGGCCGAATTTGAGTTTGTAGGTCCGGCCGCCGAGCGCCAGGCCGAGGATCTGGTGGCCGAGGCAGATGCCGAACACGGGTTTCCTGCCGATGAGCCGGCGAACCTGCGCCGCCTGGTGTGTGAGCGGCTCCGGATCGCCGGGACCGTTGGAGAGAAAAACGCCGTCGGGATTCAGCTCAAGAACGTCCTCGGCCGTGGTCATCGCCGGGACGACCGTCACCCGGCAGCCGGCGTGCGACAACCGCCGCAGGATATTGCGCTTGATGCCGAAATCGTAGGCGACCACGTCAAACCGCGGTTCGACGGCCTCGCCAATCAGCTCCGACGGTGAGCAGGCGCCCACTCCCCGCTCCCAACGGTACCGCTGTTGGCAGCTCACTCGAGTCGCCAGGTCGAGGCCGGCCATCGACGGCGACTTCCGCGCCATGTCGACCAGCTCGGCGGCGTCCCCGCCCGAGCCGGACAGCACGCCTCGCATCACACCCCGCGTCCGCAGGTGCCGCACCAGAGCCCGGCCGTCCATGTCGCTCGCCACCGGAATCCCGTGACCGCCGAGAAACGCTTCGGCCGCCTGCTGGGAGCGCCAGTTGCTCACGATCGGCGAGAAATCCCGGACCACCAGGCCTTCGATGTACGGCCGCGCCGATTCGTCGTCGTCCGGGTTGGCGCCGTAGTTGCCGATCTGCGGATTCGTCAACACCACGATTTGCCCGCAATAGGACGGGTCGGTGAAGATTTCCTGGTAGCCCGTGATGGCGGTGTTAAAAACGACTTCGCCTGAGCGGATTCCGCGCGCACCAAAGCTCCTGCCCTCGAAGACCGTTCCGTCCTCCAGGGCGAGGATTGCAGTTTCCAAGTTTTCCAGGCTCCTGTGGGGGTGTAACTCCTATTGGAACACGAGGAGTGGAAGGGATTCAAGTTGAGACCCTGAATCGCCGCGCCCCGCCACGCTACAATTAAGAATCGAATCGCCTCATGAGCGCATCCGCCGCTTCGCTGTCCATCTCCCGCGTCGCCAGCTTCTACAAAGCCACCGTCGGCAAGAAAGTCGTTATGGCCGTCACCGGTGCCATTCTGTACGGCTTCCTCATCGGCCACCTGCTCGGCAATCTCCAGGTTTATCTCGGACCGGAGGCGCTGAACGCATACGCCCGCAATTTGCGCGCGATGCCTGCGCTGCCGTGGGCCGTCCGTGCCGGGCTCGCGGTGGCAGTGCTGGCGCACATGGTCGCGGCATTTCAGCTCTGGCGATGGAACCGCGCCGCGCGCCCGGAGCGCTATCGCAGCCTGCGCGCCGTCGAATCCAGCTACGCTTCGCGCACCATGCTCCTCAGCGGGCCCGTTATCGCCGTCTTCGTGGTTTATCACTTGATGCACCTTACTTTCGGAAACGCGCACCCGGATTTCGACTACGACCTGGACGTCTATCGAAACGTCATCGGCGCCTTCCAGAACACGCCGGTGGCGATGTTCTACGTCGCCTCGATGCTGTTGATCGGGCTGCACCTGCGCCATGGGGTGTGGAGCATGTTCCAGTCGGCCGGCATCTCGCACCCGCGCTACACGCCCTGGATCCGGCGGCTGGCGGATGTGTCGGCGGCCTTGCTGGTCGCCGGGAACGTCTCGATCCCACTGGCCATCCTCGCCGGGTACCTCAAGTAGATGCAACTGAACGCCAACGTCCCCAGCGGACCGATCCAGGAGAAATGGGACCGCTGCCGGTTCGAGATGAAGCTGGTCAACCCGGCCAACAAGCGCAAGCACACGATCCTGGTGGTCGGGACGGGACTCGCCGGCGGATCGGCCGCCGCGACTCTCGGCGAACTCGGCTATAACGTCCTCTGCTACTGCTATCACGACAGCCCGCGCCGCGCGCACAGCATCGCCGCCCAGGGCGGCATCAACGCCGCCAAGAATTACCGCAACGACGGCGACAGCGTGTGGAGGCTGTTCTTCGACACGGTGAAAGGCGGCGATTTCCGGGCGCGCGAGGCGAACGTGTACCGGCTCGCCCAAATCAGCGTCGACATCATCGACCAGTGCGTCGCCCAGGGCGTGCCGTTCGCGCGCGAGTACGGCGGCACGCTGGCCAACCGGTCTTTTGGCGGGGCGCAGGTGTCGCGTACATTCTATGCGCGCGGCCAGACGGGCCAGCAGCTTCTGCTGGGGGCGTACCAGGCGCTCCAGCGACAGGTCGCCGCCGGACAGGTGACCATGTTCCCGCGGCGGGAAATGCTGGATGTGATCGTGATCGACGGGCGGGCCCGCGGAATCGTCACCCGCGACCTGGTCACCGGCCGGATCGAATCCTGCCTGGGCGATGCCGTCGTGCTCGCCACCGGCGGATACGGCAACGTCTATTACCTGTCCACCAACGCCAAGAACTCCAACGTGACCGCGATCTGGCGCGCTCATAAGCGCGGCGCCGCCTTTGCCAATCCCTGCTTCACGCAGATCCATCCGACCTGCATCCCGGTTTCCGGCGAGTACCAGTCGAAACTCACTTTGATGAGCGAATCGCTGCGCAACGACGGGCGCATCTGGGTCCCCAAGGCACCGGACGACAGGCGGCCGGCGGCTCGGATCCGGGACGAGGAACGCGATTACTACCTCGAGAGGCGTTACCCCAGCTTCGGCAATCTGGTGCCGCGCGATGTGGCTTCGCGGGCCGCCAAGGCCGCCTGCGACGAGGGTCGCGGCGTCGGCGAGACCGGCTATGGCGTGTACCTCGATTTCCAATCCGCCATCGAGCGCCTCGGCGCGGGCGTGATCCGGGAGCGCTACGGCAACCTGTTCGACATGTACCAGCGGATCACCGGGGAAAACCCGTACGAGGCGCCCATGCGCATTTACCCGGCCATGCATTACACCATGGGCGGCCTCTGGGTTGACTACAAACTCATGAGCACGATCCCCGGCCTGTTTGTTCTCGGCGAAGCGAATTTCTCCGATCACGGCGCCAACCGTCTCGGCGCCAGCGCGCTGATGCAGGGGCTGGCCGACGGCTACTTCATCGCGCCCTACACCCTCGGCGATTACCTCGCCAATACCCGGCTCGAAAAGACCAGCGAGACTCATTCCGCCTGCCGCCAGGCCGAGGAGAACGTCGGCGAACTAACCCGGCGGCTGCTCGGGGCCAAAGGCCGCCGGTCGGTCGACTCGTTCCATCGCGAGCTCGGCCAGCTCATGTGGGACTCCTGCGGGATGTCGCGCAGCGCGGCCGGGCTGGAATCCTGCCTGCGGCGGATTCCGGAGATGCGCGAGCGGTATTGGCGCGAGGTGAGCGTCCTCGGCGCCGGCGACGACCTCAACCAGTCGCTCGAGAAAGCCGGGCGCGTCGCCGACTTCTTCGAACTCGCCGAGCTGATCTGCCGCGACGCCATCGAGCGGCGCGAGTCCTGCGGCGGCCATTTCCGCGAGGAATGGCAGACCTCGGATGGGGAGGCGCTGCGCGACGACGAGCGCTTCATGCACGGCGCTTCGTGGGAATACCAGGGGCCGGATCGCCCGCCGCTGCGGCACGTCGAGCCGCTCTCTTTTGACTACGTCAAGCCCGCCCAGCGGAGTTACAAGTGATGCGGCTCCTCCTCCACGTCTGGCGGCAAAAGAACCGTCGCACCCCGGGCCGGATGGCGCGCTACGAGGTCGGCGATGTCAAGCCGGACATGTCGGTCCTCGAGGTGCTCGACGTGCTGAACGAGCAGCTGATCCAGCGCGGAGAAGAGCCGGTGGCCTTCGAGCACGATTGCCGGGAAGGCATCTGCGGTTCCTGCGGCTTCATGATCAACGGCGTCGCCCACGGCGGCGCGCCCGGCGTCACCGTCTGCCAGCTCCCCATGCGGCACTTCGACGACGGCGCCGAGCTGTTTCTGGAGCCTTGGCGCGCCGGCGCCTTCCCGGTGCTCAAGGACCTGGTGGTGGATCGCTCGGCGCTCGACCGCGTGATCGCCGCCGGCGGGTTCATCTCGACGCCGGCCGGCAGCGCGCCGGACGGCAACGCCATCCCGGTTCCGAAGCCGGACGCCGAGCGGGCCATGGATGCGGCCGCCTGTATTGGCTGCGGCGCCTGCGTCGCCGCCTGCCCCAACGCCTCGGCGTCGCTTTTCACCGGCGCCAAGATCGCTCATCTCGGCCTGCTCCCGCAGGGCCAGCCGGAGCGCCTCGAGCGCGTACTCGGGATGGTCGGCCAGATGAATGCCGAGATTTTCGGAAGCTGCACCAACATCGGCGAGTGCGAGGCGGTGTGCCCGAAGGAGATCTCCATCGAGGTGATCGCCCGCATGCATCACGACTTCATTCGGGCCAGCTGGTCGCGACGCCCCGAGTCGGTCCCCGCCGGCGGGCCGGGCTAACCCGGGCTGGACGCGCCCGCCCGTCACCGTTTCCGCCTCGCCTGAACCACCTCGCGAAGCACCGGAAGCACGGAGATGAAAATGATGCCGAGGATCACTTTCTCGAAATGCGCCCGGACCACCGGCACGCTGCCGAGCGCGTACCCGAGCATCGTCATCGAGAAGACCCAGCCGATCCCGCCGAACACGTTGAACATCAGGAACCGCGGATAGCCCATCTCGGCCACCCCGGCCACAAACGGAGCGAACGTGCGGATGATCGGGACGAATCGGGCGTAAATGATCGTTTTACCGCCGTACTTTTCGTAAAATGCGCGCGTCTTTTCCAGGTGCTCGCGGTGGAACAAGCGCGAGTCGGGCCGGCTGAAGATGCGCGGGCCCGTTTTTCGTCCCAGCGCGTAGCCCACGCCGTCGCCAACCACCGCCGCCGCCATCAGCGCCAGGTTGATCAGGAAGATATTCAGCTTGCCGGCGCCGGCGACCACGCCGACGGTGAACAGCAGCGAATCGCCCGGCAGGAAAAACCCCATCAGCAGGCCGGTCTCGGAGAACACGATCGCGCACAACAGCGCGTACCCATGCCAGCCGGTGAATACGGTGCTCAACAGGCGGATCAGCCGGTCGGGGTCGGTCAGGCTTCCGAGGGCCTCGCGCAGGAAGTCGATCACCCGTCAGCCCCGGAAGCTCGCCACCAGCCGCTTGAGGGCCGCATCGTTGAGTTTGACTTTGCCTTCCTCGATCAACCGGGTGACGACGCCGTCGTCGAACAGCTCCTTGCGATCGCGCGACTTGCGCTGCTTGATGCTGGTGACCAGCGAAGCGCGTTCGCCGGCCAGCTTGCTCATGTCGGCTGCCACCTTGGCCGCGATCCTGCAAAACACCGTCTTGTCGCTGATCCGGTACGGGCCGCCGGCGAACCCGGCCGGTTGATCGAACAGCGAGAGCATCTGGGCCACCGGCCCCACGCCAGTCAGATCCCCGTCCCGCCCGAACTCCGGCGCGCTTTTCACCTCGAGCTTCATCGACTTGGCCGCCTTGGCGAGGTCGTTGCCCGCCTCCTTCAGTCTGGCGGCGAACTGCGTCGAGCTCTCCTCGACCAGCCGGTATCCCGCGGTCCCTTTCAACTGCTCGCGAATCTGCGGCCGTGACTCGTCGAGCGTCGCCGGCCTCGGCGGGAACACCTCGCGCAGCGCGGCCACCGCCAGCTTGTTGCCCGCTACCTGCTGCACCGCGGTCACGCCGCCCTTGGGCTGCGAAAAGACCGATTCGATGAACTCGTCGTTGACGCCCACCTGCGGCAGGGGATCGCCGCGTCCGGCTCTTTCGACCCGGGCGAAATCGACACCCAGCCGCGCGGCGATGGCCTCGCCTTCGCCCGGCTTCCTGTTCAGCTCGGCGCGCGCCTGGTCCGCCAGCGACTGGACGCGCTCGAAAACGCGCTGCCGTTTGCGCTCGCCGGCCAGCTCGTCCTTCACTTCGGCGAACGGCCGCATCCGCGCGTTTTCTTTTTCCATCACCTGGAGGATGTGATATCCGATCTCGGTCTCAATCACGCCGCTCGTCTCTTTGGGTTTCAGGGTGAATGCGGCTTCCTCGAACTTCTTCACCGACTGCCCGCGGATGATCCAATCCAGGTCGCCCCCTTTGGGGGCCGATCCCGGATCCTCCGAATTCTTCTTCGCCAGCTCGGCGAAGTCGGCTCCGCCGCGAATCTGTTTCAGCAGCCCCTCGGCCCGGGCCTTGATCTTCGGGTGCTCCTCCTTCGGATTCCCGGTGGTCTTCAGCAGAATGTGCCGTACCTTCACCCGCTCCGGCAGGCGGTAGCGGTCCCGCGCGGCCTCGTAGGCCTGCCGCAGCTCTTCGTCCGGAATGGTCATCGCGGCGGCGATCTTCGCCTCGTCCACCACCACGAGATCGAAAGCCCGCTTCTCGGGCGTCTGAAACATCGTCTTGTTCTTTTCGTAATGAGCCTGAATCTCCTGGTCGGTAACCACAGCCGCGTTCTGGAGCGCGATGGGATCGATCAGCACATAGTCGACCTTCAGCTTTTCGTTCTTCCGCCGGTATTCCTCGTCGACTTCTTTGGCGGAAACCAGCATGCCGTCCAGCGCCAGGTTCTGCATTCTCACCAGCAGCATCTGCTTGCGAACGGTGCCCTCGAATTCCGGGATCGACACGCCCATCTGCGACAGGTATTGCTGGTAGAGATCCTTGCCGACAAACTTGCCTTCCGGCGCCAGCGACGGCACCATCGTGATGATGGATTCCGCCAGGTCCTCCTCGGACACTTCGAAGCCCATGCGAGCCGCCTGGTAGGCCACCGCGCGGTCGGCGATGATCTGGTTCACGACGATCGGCACGTATTGCTCGTACATCTCGACGGGAATGTTATTGCTCTTGAGTTGAGCGCGGATCGTCGCCACCGCCTCGCGCACCAAAACCGGCTCGCCGCCGATCTCGGCCAGAACCTGGTCTGCCTGCCCGCTCGAGGTGCCCCAGCCCGGAATCAGCGTGATCACCATCGAGAAAGCGACCATGAACAGCAATGCGCCCAGCAGGTATCGCATCGCCTTGGCCCGGCTGCGAAACAGATCAAACATTGGGAAACTCCTGTAGGATAAGAACGAAAGGCTCTTGGTAACAGTATAGCGGCTTACTCAATCACCTGGTCCAGCAGTCCCGAGAACTGCCGCGCCTTCTGGTCGACGCGCTGCTTCAGACCCGCCAGCTCGGCTTCGATGTTCCGTAGCCGGTCCGCTAAGTGGAGGCAGGCGAGCACCGCCACTCGAGCCGAGTCCAGGTTTTGCGAGCGGGACGCGATGCCGCTCATCAGCTCGTCGACTTCATTCGCCACCGCTATCATTTCGGCGGGATCGCCCGCCGTCATCAGCGTGATGGTCTGTCCGAGGATCGTGACCCGGACCTGCTTCTTCTGCTCGGCCGGCTGCATCCTGACTCCCCGCGGCCGCTAACCGGCGCCGATGGCGTCCAACTGGTCGAGCAGCTTCTCCAGCCGTGCCCGAACCGTTCCGCGCTCCGCCCGCAGCGTTTCGACTTCCTTGGTGAGTCGCGCGACCTGCCCGCGGAGCAGCGCGACCTCGCCGCCGGCGGCCTCGCGCTCTCGCTCGGCTGCTTCCTTCTCGCTCCTGAAACGAGCCACTAGATCGACGGCCCGCCGGATTCGCTCCTCCAGGTCAGCCAGGGGATCGTCGGGTTCCAAAGACGGCGCCGCCATATTAGCCGGCCCCCGCGGTGGCGGATTTGGCCTTGTCGACCAGGTGGCCGAAGGCCGCGCTGTCGGCCACCGCCAACTCCGCCAGCATCTTGCGATTCAGGTCCACGCCCGCCTTCTTCAGGCCGTCCATGAACCGGCTATAGGATATGCCGCCGGCGCGGCAGGCGGCGCCGATCCGCACGATCCACAAAGACCGGAAATCGCGCTTCTTCAGTCGCCGGCCGACGTAGCCGTGACGAAGGCTGCGTTCGACCGCCTCCTGGGCCGATCGGTAGAGCTTGCTCTTGGTGAGAAAGAACCCTTTGGCTTGCTTCAGCGTCTTGCGCCGGGACTCTCGCCGCTTGGTTCCTCGTTTGACTCGGGGCACGTTTGACTCCTTTCTGGTTCCGCAGCCGGGCGGAACGGGCACGTGCCATCGCGCCGTCCGCGCCGAACACTGTAATTTCTAATAAGGAAGCATTCCCTTGAGGGCAACGACATTGGCGGCTTCGGCGATCGCGCCGTGTGTCAGCCGCCGCTTCCGAGAGCGGCTCTTGGAAGTCAGAATGTGACGCGCAAACGCGTGACTCCGGACGAACTTGCCCGATCCCGTCTTCTTGAAGCGCTTTGCGGCTCCCTTATGTGTTTTCAGCTTGGGCATGGTTTGAGGGCTTCCTTCCGGTGGGGAGGACTTTTAGAAGTATAGCACGACGACGACGCCTTTTTTTCTTGCCGAATCCCCGCCTCCCTCCTAGATCTCCGCCGCTCCGGCAACCGGTAAGAACCAGCGAGCCTGCCAATAGCAGGAAACCACGCCTTGTGATCTTCTCCATACGGAATGCCTCCACTTCAAACCACCGCTCCGGTTTCCACCCAGCGGCCGGTCCGCGCCGACTCCAGCACCGCGTCGCATACTTTTTGCGTCTGGAGGGCGTTGCGGAAATCCGGCTGCGCCGGCCGGCCCGACTCGATCCCCATCACGAAATCGGCCAGCGCGTTCAGGAACGTATGCTCGTAGCCGATACAAGTGCCCGGCACCCAGTAACGATTCATGTACGGATGCTCGGAGTTGGTCGTGTGGATCTTGCGCCATCCCGTCAGGTGCGACTCGGTCTTCTTGCCGGACTGCGCCTGCATATACTCGAAAAACTGAAGGTATTCCGGTTCTTCCAGGTCGAAATAGACGCTGCCGTCGGCGCCGTTCAGCTCGAAGGTGTTGAAGTTCTTCCGGCCGCGAGCGTAGCGCGTGGACTCGAAGGTCCCCATCGATCCATTGGCGAACTCGGCCAGGAACATGCAGGCGTCGTCGATCCGCACCGGCTGGCGCAGACCCGTCTCGACGTGCTGCCGCTCCTTGATAAACGTCTCGGTCCTGGCCACGACGCGCGTCAGCGCGCCGTTCAGCCACATGGCCGTGTCGATCGAGTGCGCCAGCAGGTCGCCGGTCACCCCGGAGCCGGCGACGTCGGCGTCCAGCCGCCACAGCGCGGCGCCCCCTTGCGGCACGTCTTCGGAAATCGTCCAGTCCTGCAAGTAGGTCGCGCGATAGTGAAACGGCCGGCCGATGCGGCCCTCATCGACGATCTGGCGCGCCAGCGCAATCGCCGGCACTCGCCGGTAGTTGAACCACACCATGTTCGGCACGCCCGCATTTTCCACGGCGGCGACCATCGCCTCGGCCTCGGCGACGTTCATCGCCAGCGGCTTTTCGCACAGAACCATCTTGCCGCCGGCCGCCGCCGCCAGCGCAATGTCACGGTGCGTGTTGTTCGGAGACCCGATGTCGACCGCATCGATGTCTTTGGCCTCGACCAGGCTCCGCCAGTCTGTCTCCACTCTCTGGTAGCCCCAAACGTCGGCGAACGCTTTCGCCTTCTCCGGATTCCGCGCGCACACCGCCTTGAGCACCGGGCGATGCTCGACGGGAAAGAAATCGTTCAGGCGCTTGTAGGCGTTCGAATGCGCCCTCCCCATGAAACCGTAGCCGATCATTCCAATTCGCAGCTGCTTCGCCATTCTCGACGATCTCCCGAGGAAACGAAGATGTCACCGTTTCCTCCCCTACGCGACGGGCCGCCGATCCGCCCGAGGGCGGAATGCGGTCGGCCCGCCGGCCGCTCCTCCCGTGGACGCACGGAAACGGGCCGATCCTTACTCTAATACCGCGATGCCCGGGAGGAAGCAAGAGCGCGGCGGTTCGCCCAGTACTAGACCCAGGCGGCTTCCGCCGGCGGGCGATCTGGTATTATATGGCTTCATGCCGGACGGATACCTGCCGATTTTCATTTTC
>Ga0247727_10006134_pt1 | contig 23789 bp, 24 predicted proteins | sample WisWelCaveWW1625_FD_202498 | JGI IMG/M metagenome (GOLD analysis project Ga0247727, IMG submission 202498) | Biofilm microbial communities from Wishing Well Cave, Virginia, United States - WW16-25 | ecosystem: Environmental > Aquatic > Deep subsurface > Groundwater > Cave microbial mat | place... | reverse complement strand
CGTCAAGCGTCGACAAGTAGATGTTTCCCGAGGTGTCTCGGGCGGCCGCGTCGATGTCCTCGCCGGGGTCTCCGAGCCCCACGTCGCTGCCGTCGAAGTAGAGGGAGAAGCTCCCCGTCGTGAGATCACCCAGTGACGTGGGTGTGAAGGCGAGCAGGTCCTCGTCGCGAGCCGATCCCCCCGAGAGGGACGCAGAACCCGTGGTCGACATCAGGATCCGTCCATCCGGCAGCGGCTCGATCGCGTCGATGTCGTGCGCATCCGCCGCCAGGCCAACGTCGGAGCCGTCGACGTAGATCTGGAAGGTCCCGCTCGTCGTGGTCCCGAGCGACGTCGCGTCGAACCGGACTATGTCCGAGTCGTCCACCGTCCCAGCGATCCCAGGCACGGAGCCTGCAGCGTCAAACGAGAGGAGCAGCGAATCCCCGTCGAGCCACGCGAAGGCATCGATACGGAGAGCCGCCAGGCCCACATCGGAGCCGTCGAACGAGATGCTGAAGCTCGTTGAGCCATCGAAGGAGAGGATGTCCTCGTTCGCCGCGCTGACGCCAACTGCCGCATCGTCGGCACGCAGTGAGAAGTCGAGCGGGCCCTCACCCACAGGAGGAGGAGGGGGAGGTGAAGGAGGTGGTCCGAGCTGGGTGAGCGCCCCCGTCGTGCGGTCGCGTGAGAAGACGGAGACGGCGCTGCTCCAGAAAGAGGCTGCGTAGACGCTCGTGCCGTCGGGGCTCACGGCGACGGACCGCGCACCATCGAGGGCAGTTCCGTCGGCGCAGGAACCGCTGTTCCCTGTCTCGCTCACGCAGCCACCCGTGCCCGCGAGCTGCGTGAGTGCCCCCGTCGTGTCGTCCCGCGAGAAGGCGGCGACGGCGTCACTGATCTCCGACGCGACGTAGACGCTCGCGCCGTCGGCGCTGACGGCCACTGACCTCGCTCGATCGAGGGCAACGCCGTCGGCGCAGGAACCGCTGTTCCCTGTCTCGCTCACGCAGCCACCCGTGCCCGCGAGCTGCGTGAGTGCCCCCGTCGTTGCCTCCCGCGAGAAGACGGCGACGGCGTCGCTGGACAACGACGCCACATAGACGCTCGTTCCTTCTGGGCCCACGGCCACGCCGCCCGCGCCGCCGAGCGCCCCGCCGTCTATGCAGGCACCACCGGTGCCGGTCTGGCTCACGCAACCGTCGGTCCCCTCTAGCTGCGCGAGGGCCCCCGTCGTGTCGTCCCGCGAGAAGACGGCGACGGCGCCACTGGTCTCCGACGCGACATAGACGCCGTTGCCGTCGGGGCTCACGGCCACCGATCGGGCGCCGTCCAGGGCCCTGCCGTCGACGCACGCGCCGCCGGTTCCGGTCTCACTCACGCATCCGTCCGTGCCCGCGAGCTGCGTGAGCGCCCCCGTCGTGTCGTCCCGAGAGAAGGCGGCGACGGCGTCGCTGAAAAAGGATGCGACGTAGACGCTCGTGCCGTCGGGGCTCAGCGCCACGGACCGCGCGCCATCGAGGGCGGTGCCGGCGGCGCAGCTACCGCCGGTTCCCGACTGGCTCACGCAGCCATCCGTGCCGGGCAGCTGGGTGAGGGCTCCGGTCGTCCCGCGCGAGAAGATCGAGACGGCGGCGCTGAACGAAGACGGGAAGTAGAAGTTGGCACCGTCAGGGCTCACGGCTACGGACCTCGGGCCCACGAGGGCGGTGCCGTCGGCACATGTCCCGCCGGTCCCGTCCTCGCTCACGCAGCCGTCCGTGCCACCGAGCTGAGCGAGCGCTCCCGTTGCCGCGCTCCGCGAGAAGATCGAGACCGAGCGGCTGGTCTCAGACGCAACGTAGACGCTCGTGCCGTCGGGACTCACGACCACGCCGGTCGCTCCGTCGAGGGCCGCGCCGTCCACGCAGGCACCTCCCGTTCCGGTCTCGCTCACGCAGCCGGCGGGCTCCGTCGCGGCGCCAACGGACGCCGAAGTAGCAAGCGCGAAGAGATCGAGCCCAAGAACGAGGAAACCGAGAAGGGCACCAGAGCTTGGCTGGCTACGGCCTCGATGTGCCTCGGATCGGTTCCTGATCGAGAAGGACAAGGATCCCAGGCTACGCTGCAAGGCGGCGTTTCACGATCCCTGGTTCTCGAGCGTTGTTCTCACGGAAGGAGGCGATACCGTGACGAGCGACCGGTGGCAGACGTGGAGATGGCGGGAGCCGGAACCCGGGTACGTGCGCGGTCGCCGGCGTGCCTCGCCCCGACACTTGACGGAGGATGCTCGGCCCCGGTGGCTGTGGTGGCCGTCGTGGCCGTGGGGATGAGCCGTTGACGCGGACCGCACGGATCCCCCCGTTCCAGGAGTTCCTCGAGGCCAATCGGAGGACGGTCCATCGATTCCTGAGCGTCGCCGTCGGTCGGCACGACGCGGACGACGTGTTCCAGGAGACGTTCATCGCCGCCCTCCGCGCCTACCCACGCCTGCGGAACGGGGATCTGCTGGATCGATGGGTCCTTCGGATCGCGTCGCGCAAGGCCATCGACCACCACCGTGCCGCCGCCCGCCGCCCGATCGCGACCGACGAGGTGCCCGACAAGGGTGCGGTCGATGCCGGGCCCCGGGACGGTGAGCTCTGGTCGGCGGTCCGGTCGTTGCCACCGCGCCAGAGGGTTGCAGTCGTGCACCGACACGTCCTTGATCGACCGTATGAGGAGATCGCGGAGCTCATGAGCTCCACCGAGCAGGCCGCGCGTGCCAACGTCTATCAGGGGATCAAGCGACTGAGGGAGCTGATGGGATGAACATCGAACGGGAACTGAAGCGGCTGGCCGCGTGGACCGACGACCCCTCGAGGGCCGCGGCCCGCTCGTTCGCTGGTCGCGCGGTCGACGCGCGGCTGGTGGACGTGGCCATCGCCACGATGGACTCACCCGTCGGGGAGCTGCTGGTAGCGGTGACGTCCCGTGGTCTCGCGCGCGTTGCCTTCGAGGGAGAGGATCGAGATCGCGTGCTCGCCCGCCTTGCACGGGAGCTGTCGCCCCGCATCCTCGAGGCTGCCGCTCCCACCGATGAGGCGAGGCGGGAGCTGGATGAGTACTTCCGCCGGGAGCGCACCCGGTTCGAGCTGAAGGTGGACCGGCGGTTGATCGGCCCGTTCGCATGGGATGTGCTGAGCGCGACGAAGCGAGTCGGTTTCGGCCGAACGGCCACCTACGGCGAGATCGCGGGGAGGATCGGCCGGCCCAAGGCAGCTCGCGCGGTCGGTCGGGCACTCGGCTCGAACCCCATCCCGATCGTGATCCCATGCCATCGCATCGTAGGAGCGGCCGGGAACCTCACTGGCTACGGCGGGGGTCTCCCGAGGAAGCGCGCCTTGCTGTCGCTGGAGGGCGCATCGATCCTGATGTGACCGCTGTCACAGACGGCTGTCGCTCAGCGTGCCATCGGTATGCGTGTGCTAGTTGTCGCCACATATGGCGTATGGCATCATCGACGCTGTGGAGAAGACGACCATGTACCTTACCGATGAGCTGCAGCGCGACATCAAGGCCCTGGCGAAGCGCACGGGCCGCCCCCAGGCCGACCTGATCCGCGAGGCGCTCGGCGAGTACCTCGCGCGGCAGGAGCAGCCGCGCCTCCCTTCGTGGGTGGGCAGTGCATCCGTCGGCGGTGATGCCGGCAAGGACAAGCGCAGGTACCGCGATGAGTGGATCGATCATCTCGAGAAGAAGTTGGGGGGCAGAACGCCCTGATTACCCTCGACACGTCCGCGGTTGTCGGGTTGCTGGACTCCCGTGATCAAGCACACGGAGTGGCGATCGCCGCGTTGGAGCTCGAGCGGACACCCATCGTTCCTGCGCTCGCCCTTGCGGAAGTTGCGTACATGGTCACGAAGCGCGCTGGCGAGCGCGTACTCGTCGGGTTCCTCGGAGGATTCGTCGAAGGCTCGACGCTGCTCGACTGCGGTGATGTCGACATCCCACGGGTCCGCGATCTCATGATCCGTTACCAGGACCTCCCTCTTGGGTTCGCGGACGCTGCCGTCATAGCCTGTGCCGAACGCAACGGCGGAAGGATCATGACCTTCGACCGGCGTGACTTCGAAGTGGTTGCCCGCGACGTCGCCATCTCCGTGGTCCCTTGAGCCGGGCCTCCAGAGGCGAGTGCTAGCCTGAGGGCGTCGATGGGCGCCGAATCTCCGAAGGAGGAGTGCGGGCTCTTCGGCGTCTGGGCACCCGGTGAGGACGTCGCGCGCCTGACCTACTTCGGACTCTTCGCCCAGCAGCACCGGGGACAGGAGTCTGCCGGCATCGCGGTCTCCGACGGCTCCAACATCCTGGTCTATAAGGACCTCGGGCTGATCGCCCAGGTGTTCTCGGAGGCCACCCTCTCCACGTTGCTCGGCGACCTCGCGATCGGGCACACTCGTTACTCCACCACCGGCTCGACGACATGGGACAACGCGCAGCCGGTCTTCAAGACCGACGGCGCTCGTTCGGTCGCGCTGGGTCACAACGGCAACCTCGTGAACACGCACGAGCTGGCCGCGCTCGCCGGCCGGCCCGGCGCCGCCACGACCGACACCGACGTCGTCACCTCCCTCATGGCGAGCGAGATGCCGGTAGGCGGCGGCCTGGAAGAGGCCGCCCTGCGGGTCCTGCCGACCCTGCGTGGGGCGTTCTCGTTCGTGTTCATGGACGAACGGTCGGTCTTCGCCGCGCGCGATCCCCACGGTGTGAGACCGTTGTCGATCGGTCGTCTCTCGAACGGGTTCGTGGTGGCCTCGGAGACGTGCGCTCTGGACATCGTCGGAGCGACCCTCATCCGGGACGTCGAGCCGGGGGAGCTCGTCCGCATCGACGACCGCGAGGTGCACTCGATGCGGTTCGCCGAGAGCCCGCGGTCGGCTCTGTGCATCTTCGAGTTCGTGTACCTGGCCCGGCCGGACTCGCGGTTGCGCGGCGCGACGGTCCACGAGGCCCGGCGCGAGATGGGTCGGCGGCTCGCGCGCGAGCATCCCGTCGACGCCGACCTGGTGATCGGGGTGCCGACCACCGGGCATTCGGCCGCCCAGGGTTACTCCGAGGTGAGCGGCCTGCCCTACGGAGATGGTCTCTACAAGAACAACTACGTGGGCCGAACGTTCATCCAACCGTCGCAGGCGCTTCGCGACCGCGGCGTCAAGCTCAAGCTCAACCCCCTCCCTGACTCGATCCGCGGCAAGCGCCTGGTCGTGGTTGACGACTCGATCGTGCGCGGCACGACGACGCGTCAAACGATGCAGGTCCTGCGCGAGGCCGGCGCGACCGAGGTGCATATCCGGATCACGTGCCCGCCTATCGAGTGGCCGTGCTTCTATGGCATCGACTTCCCGACGCGCCAGGAGTTGGTCGCGAGCGACCTGACCGTCGAGGAGATCCGGCAGTATGTGGGGGCCGACTCGCTCGGCTATCTCTCACTGGACGGGATGGTCGCTGCGACGGGCTCGGAAGCCGGCGCATTCTGCCGGGCGTGCTTCGACGGCGAGTATCCGATCCCCGTGCCGGAGTACGCCGGCAAGTTCGTTCTGGAAGACCGACTCCCCACGGCGTGAACGACGCATACAGGCGGGCAGGCGTCGACACCGAGGCGGCCTCGGAGGCCGTGACGCTGATAGCCGACCTGGCCTCGCACGCGCGCCGCCCCGAGGTCGCCGACGAGGTCGGTGGGTTCGCCGGCCTGTACCGGATCGGTGGGGGAAGGCTGCTGGTCGCCGCCACGGACGGCGTGGGCACCAAGCTCGAGATCGCCCGGCTGGTCGGGCGCCTGGACACGGTCGGGATCGACCTGGTGGCGATGTGCGCGGACGACGTCGTGTGCACTGGCGCGGAGCCGCTGTTCTTTCTCGACTACCTGGCGGTGGGCAAGGTCGTGCTCGACCGGGTCGCCGCCATCGTGGAAGGGGTTGCAGAGGGATGCCGCCGAGCAGGCTGCGCCCTGCTCGGCGGCGAGACCGCGGAGCATCCGGGCGTGATGGAGCCCGGCGCCTTCGACCTGGCTGGGTTCTGCGTCGGCGCGGTGTCCGAGGCCGACCTGCTGGGTTCCCATCGCGTCAGCGAGGGCGACGCGTTGATCGGGCTCCCCTCAAGCGGTCTCCATGCGAACGGCTACTCGCTGGTTCGCTCGGCGCTCCTGCCACGCTGGGGGCAGGACGATGTCCTACCGGAGCTCGGCCGATCCCTGGCCGACGAGCTGCTCGAGCCGTGCGTGATCTACGCCCCGACGGTCCTCGCCCTCCACCGAGACGGCTTGATCCACGCAGCCGCCCACGTCACCGGCGGCGGGTTCTACGAGAACCTGCCGAGGGTCCTTCCGCCGGGGTTGGGGGCACGTGTCGAACGGGGAACCTGGCCAGTGCACCCGATCTTCGAGCTGGTGCAGGAGGCTGCCAGCGCCACCGACGACGACATGCTCGGCACGTTCAACATGGGGATCGGCATGGTCCTGGTCGTCGCCACCGACCACGTCGACGATGTGCTTGATCGCACCGAAGGCTCTCGGATCGGCAGCGTGGTACCAGGGGCCGGTGTGGAACTCCGCGACTAGTCTTTGCCCGCCGTGAACGCAAACCCCCACGCGCCCAGCGGCGCGACCAACGAACGGGTCCTCGTGACCGGTGCCGCCGGATTCATCGGGTCGCATCTGTGCCGGAGGCTCGTCGCCGAAGGGCACGAGGTGATCGGCCTGGACGACCTCACCCAGGGGTCGGCGGACAACCTCCGAGACGTCCCTGAGGTCCGCCTGGTCCAAGGAGACATCCGCGACGCCGCGGCGGTCGCTGCGGTCGCTCGCGGATGTCGAGCGATCTGCCACGAGGCGGCGATCCGTTCCGTGCCCCTCTCGATGCGCGAGCCGGTGCTCACGACGGAGGTCAACGTCCTCGGGACCCTGAACGTCCTGCTCGCGGCGAAGGACGAAGGCGCGATCGTCGCGTCGGCCTCGTCGTCGTCGGTCTACGGCGAGCAGGACGCCTTCCCGGTTCACGAAGGGAGGGAGCCTCGGCCGCGATCTCCCTACGCGGCGAGCAAGCTCGCGGCCGAGACGTACTGCCGGGCGATGTGGCTGTCGTCCGGCGTCCGGTCCGTATCGCTCCGATACTTCAACGTCTTCGGGCCCGGACAGGATCCGGCCAGCGAGTACGCGGCGGTCGTTCCTCGCTTCGTCTCCGCCTGCCTCAACCACGGACGGCCGGTGATCTACGGAGACGGAGAGCAGGCACGGGACTTCACATACATCGACGACGCCCTCGAAGCCAACCTCCTCGCGATCCGGGCTCCCGATCGCGCCTTCGGCCGGGTCTTCAACATCGGGGGAGGACGGCCCCCACTCTCCATCAACCGGCTTCTCGGCCTGATCGCGGAGCTGTGCGGTGTGGAGCCCGATCCGATGTACGAACCACCGCGCGATGGGGACATCCGCCTCTCTCACGCGGATGTGTCGAGCGCCGGTGAGGTCCTCGGCTACCGGCCGACGGTCGTGATGAACGAAGGCCTTCGCCGCACGGTGGAGTCGTTCCGATCGATCGCCACGTCGAACGCCACGATCTGAACTTGCGCCACGAGGCCCGAACGGATCAACGGAGGACGGCATCTCCCAGCTCGGCCACCGTCTGCTCCGGGGTCATCTCTGCCGCCGAGGCGATCAGCTGGAGATCTCCGCTGCGGCACGTGATGATCGAGGTTGCGAGGTCGCCGCGCACGGCTCGGATCTGTTGGATGTGGTCGGCCGCCGCGTCACCCGCCCGGCCGGGCGGAAGACGGCCGATGTCGAGCGACATCTCACGGTGCCCGCGGGGGTCCGCGTTCGCGAGCGCGTCGGCGAGGATCCTGTCCGCCGACATTCCCAGTGCGCGTGCAAGCACGACGAGCCGCTCGACGGACAAGGCGCGCTCCCCACGCTCGTAACCGCCGATTGACGATGGCCGGAAGACGTCTCCACATCGCCTGGCCAGCTCCCGCAGGGTCAGCCTGCGGGCCAGCCGGGTTTGCCTGATCGCTTCACCCAGTACCCGTTGGAACTCGCCCATGCTCCTTCCGGATGCCCTTCATCCGCTCGCAGGGGGGATGGAGCGCGAGCGTAACGGGCCGCTTGGTCGGAGCCACGAAACGGCGACCGTATCTTTCCTACGGCCCGCGGTCGCGTCGATCGGGTGGGCCGCAGTCGTTCCGGCGCAACCCCTGGCTCGCCGTTCTCCCGCGAACGCTGTAGGAGATCTGGAACGAGGGTTGAACGGAAAGAGAATATCTTGGGCGCGGCGGAATCGGCAGATCTGGCAGGGAGGGGCTGTCCCGCAGACCATCTTGGTCGCCAACAGCATCGGAAACGATTGGGGGCGGCTTGTGCAAGGCTGCGGAGCGCGGTCTAGACTCGGCGGACTTCCCGGGGGATGGCTGTAGGACGGTAAGGGGAGTCTGGGAATACCGTGGTCACCGCCGCTGGTCGCACGGCAACGCTCGATGGATCGATGGTCCATCTCGCAGAGCTTGCACGTCGCTGGACCTCTATCGTCTTGCGGACCCCGCATTGCTCGACGGCGATCGCTGCTCCGAGTGGCAACGGTCGTTTGCGCCGCGTCGCTGAGGCAGGACCGCCGATGGATGCCGGGCCCCGTGCTTCTGCCGCCCGTCGCGAGGCGTTCCGTACGAGACAACCGCGCAGCGTCGAGAACGACGACATGCGTACCTCTTTCGTGCCGCTCGTCTCGAGCGGCGAGACACTCGCCGTCCTCGAGGTCGAGGTGCCCAGGTCTCGACACGTCGATGGCGCACGACTCGGCATCATGACCGACGCGCTTGCCGTTGCCGTCGCGGCCGAGCATCGCCGTCACGAGGCGGACGCGTCGCTTGAGATGGGGATGGCGCTCACGGCTCACGAGATCCGCAGCCCCCTGGCCGGAGTGCGCGCGGTGATGGACCGGTTCCTCGACGGGCAGGGAGGCAGGGACGAGCTTCGCCGAGCCGGGATCGAGCTCGACCGGGTCGTCGGGAGCGTCGGAGCGCTCCTGGAGCAGTGCGTGCACGCGCTCGCACCCGTCCGCGAGTCCGTCGACCTGGTGTCGGTGACGCGTGACTTCATGGCCTCACGAGATCTCAGTGAGTCTCGCCGGATCAAGCTCTCCGGCCACGCGCGGGTCATCGTGTCCGGCGACCGGGTCCAGCTGCGAAGCGCGCTCGACAACCTGGTGGGCAACGCCCTCACCTACTCACCGCAGAACCGGACGGTCCGCATCGCGATCGAGCGCCACGGACCGGAGGCGGTCGTGACCGTGGTCGACCGCGGCACGGGGATCGTGCGCGAGCGGTTCTCGACCATCTTCGAACCGCTCGATCGAGGATCCGACCACGGCAACGGTCATCCGGGCCACGGTCTCGGTCTGTTCCTCGCGAAGCGAGTGGTCCAGGCCCACGGCGGTGCGATCGAGGTGTCGTCGCGGCCGGGAAGAACCACATTCCAGGTGCGCCTCCCCCTCGCGGAGGGCGAGCCGGCATGAGGGTGCTCCTCGTCGACGATCAGCGGCTCTTCGCGGACGCGCTGGCGGCCACCCTTCGCGATCACGGCGCCACGGCGGTGGAGATCGTCGGCACCGGAGCGGCGGCACTGGAGAGCCTGGACCAGGAGCTTCCCGACGTGGTTCTTCTCGACGTCGGATTGCCGGATCGAAGCGGCCTCGCGGTCGGTCAGGAGATCGTGGACCGGCACCCCGAGCTGCGGGTCATCGCGGTGACGGCGATCGACGATCCGCGTCTCGCGCGTGAGGCGATCCGTGCCGGCTTCCACGGGTACCTCACGAAGGATGCGCGGATCTGGGAGTTCACGAGCGCGATCCAGGCGGTCCTGGCCGGCCAGGTCGTGATGCCGCGGCCGCTCGCTCGCCGGGCCGCAACCCCGCAGGGCGACGAAGAAGTGGCGTTGCTCGTGCGGCAGCTCACGCCTCGCGAGCTCGAGGTGCTCAGGCTCCTTGCCCAGGGGAAGACGAGCGCCGTGCTCGCGGACGAGCTCGGGATCCAGAGGAACACCGTTCGTACGCACGTGCAGAGCATCTTCGCGAAGCTCAACGTGCACTCGCGGCTCGAGGCAGCCGCGTTCGCTGTTCGGCACGGAGTGGTGGAGGGTCTCGAGCTCCGCCGGGCGGGCTGAGCCCCCGCCGGGCGGGCTGAGCCCCGCCGTCTGATCCGCGCCGCACTCCGTTCTACGTAGACGCCCTACGGCCCGCGGCGCGTGCCCGGCGGAACCACGCTTACTACGCTCCAGGTTTCCATGCGAGCGGGGGAGACGTAGTTCGGTGCCCGACGACGGGACCGTCCGAATCATGCTCGCCGATCGCCAGTCGCTGTTCCGCGATGCGATGCGCGTCGTGCTCGAGAGCCAGGACGACCTGAAGGTCGTGGGCGAGGCCTCGGACGGGATGCAGGCCGTTTCGGAGGCGGCGAGGACCCACCCCGACGTTGCGCTGATCGACGCCGACCTACCGAACTGCCACGGGCTGAAGGCGGCGGCCATGATCGCGGAGCGGGTCGAGACGTGTCGGATGCTGGTGCTGTCCGACCTGGAAGACGAAGACACGCTCGTGGAGGCGCTCGAGGCCGGCGCCACGGGCTACCTCACGAAGACGAGCCCGATCGGGGAGCTGATCGACGCCGCCCGGCGCGTCGCAGCCGGAGAGACCATCGTGCCGCCGCACATGTTGGGGGGGCTCCTCGGGCGCCTCATCAGGCGCCGCCGGGATCATGACGATGCGATCCGCCAGCTCGCCGGGCTCACCCGTCGGGAGCGCGAGGTCCTGTTCCTGCTGGCGCAGGCCGCCGACAACGGCGGGATCGCGCAACCCCTCGTGATCAGCCCGGAAACAGCCAGGACGCACGTGCAGAACGTGCTGACCAAGCTCGGCGTCCACTCACGGCTGGAGGCGGCGGCGTTCGTCATCCAGAACGGGTTGCTGGACGAGCTGACTGGGGCGCGGGCATGACGGAGGCCGTGCTGGCCCGGGACAGGCGCCCCAAGCAGAGCGCCGGCGTCTGGATGCGACAGGCCGGAGGAGAGAACGTCGTGTACGACCCGGCGAGCGACAGCGTTCACATCCTGAACGCCACGGCGACCGCCATCTGGACGCTCTGCGACGGCTACACCGAGCCCGATGAGATGATCGCGGCCGTCTGTGACCTTTCGGGGCTGCCCAGGGAGGTGGTCCAGGAGGACGTGCACCGGATCCTCAAGGACTTCGTGAAGGTCGGCATCATCTCGTGGAACGGATAGGCATGGATCTGCTGGAACGACCGAAGGCTCGGACCGACCTCACCGTCGTGGAGCTCGACGGTGAGGCCGTTATCTACGACGAGATCACGGCCGACATCCATCACCTCAACCCCACGGCGACGGTGGTGTTCTCGCTACTGGACGGGACGGTCACGATCGACGAGCTCGCCGGAGAGGTCTCGGCGGCGTACGGGATGCCTCCCCATCGCGTCCGGGACGAGATCGCCGAGCTGGTCCGGAGCCTCGCCGGGTCGCGGTTGTTGGTGGGGTTCGAGCCGGACCCGGACGCCGTGTCCGACGCGGAGGAGGAGCCGAGCTCCGCTGGTTGATGCCCGACAGCCCGGTGCCGCGCAGATCGACGAGCGGCGGTTGACGCGCACCAAGAAGCGCGGGGGCTCCTGAACGGACAAGCTCGACCGCCTCGGGTGGGTGGTCTGCGAGTGGTACGAGGTGGCGGGGTATCGGTTCGGCCTCCGAACGACGTCCGAGCCCTTCGCTGCCTGGATCCGGTACGCCCTCGAGGAATATCGGACGGAGCCCAGCGGGGAGGAGCTCGAGGCGTACCCCACCTACTCGGTCGTGGTCGAGGACGGCGCCCGCGGTGAGGGCCGGATCGGGCGGCGGTTCCACATCCTCTACATGGGGACCTGGGACGTGGCGCGGACCCTCGACCTCGGGTTCCTCGCGAGGTGCCTCCTGCGCCAGGTCGATGCGATCGGCCACCATGCGCGAGAGGACGCCCTGTTCCTCGAGAGCGGAACCATCGATGTGGAGGGGCGCGCCTACCTCGTGCCCACGTACCTGGTGCCGGCGCTCTCCGCGGCTCGGCGCCGAGCGGAGAAGATGGGCGTCACGTCGACCGGCGGCATGGTGGCGGCGCTCGATCGGGGGACCGGGGAGCTGGTCGCTCCCGTCTCGAGCCTCCGGGTCCCGGAGGATGCACTCGCTCGGCTCGGTGAGTTCGTCGCGGGCGGCTCCGTCGATGCCCACGCCGATCGGTTCGTCGTGGAGGACGGGGAGCGGCGCCCGCTGGCCGGCGTGATCCGGCCCTTGATGGACAGCCCCCTCACCCGAGCGGGCCTGGCCGTGGAGATGCTCGCGAACGTCAAGAACTTCGCCCTGCTCGGCGGCCATGCGTTGCACGGGCTGGCGAAGGCGCTGGCGCCGGCAGCGATCGTCGAGACGCGCTGGTCGAGCACCAGCGAGATGCTCCAGGAGCTGGCGCGAGCGGGTTCGCCGGGACTCGAGCCCGCACGAGTCTCGCCGTAGAGGAAATACGGCCCGGGATGGATTCGCTGCGCAGAGCCAGTTCCTAACGTAGTCGGCTCCAGATGCGTCTAGGCGCCATCCGCCCGGACCTGCCCGTGACTCCCCGACGGGTTGGGTTGCCCGACCGGATCGTCGGTCGGCTGCGACGGGACGTCCCGCTGGTTCTCCTCGATGCACTCGTCATCGTGGCGGCCTACACTCTGCCGCTCGTCGTTCGGATCGAGGGCCGCATCCCCGACGAGTTCTGGAACGGTCTTCGCGCCTTCCTGCCGCTCGCGTTGCTCCTGCACCTGTCTGCGAACTTCCTGTTCGGCCTCTACGGGCAGATGTGGGAGTACGCGGGGATCAAGGAGGCCCGCCGGGTGGTGATGTCGGGGATCACCGGCGCGGTGATGCTGGGGGTCGGATGGGTGATCTTCGGCCCGTACCCGCTCCCCAGGAGCGTGCTCCTGGCAGGGATCGTCCTCGTTCTGATCGGCTCGGGGGTTCTCCGGTTCCAGAGCCGCTTGTTCGCGTTCCACCGGCGGTCGGCCAAGGAACGCGAGCGCGTGCTGGTGTTCGGGGCGGGAGACGCCGGAGCGATGGTGCTTCGCGACCTCTCCGGCGGGGCGTACGGACTCGTTCCCGTCGGGATCGTGGACGACGACCCGCGCAAGCAAGGTCTCGCGATCGCCGGCGCCGCCGTCCAAGGCAATCGGCTGGACATCCCTCGCCTGGTCGAGCGACTCGGCGCGACCCAGGTGCTGATGGCGGTCCCGAGCGCCACCAGCGAGCTCATCTCCGAGGTGGCCTCCCTCTGCGAGCAGGCCGAGGTCCAGATGCGCGTGCTTCCCTCGGTCAAGGAGATCGTCGGCGGCGTGGTGTCGGCTCGCGACATCCGGGACCTCAGTATCGAAGACCTGCTCGGGCGGAGCCAGGTGGAGCTCGACGTCGCGTCCGTCCGCCGGTTGCTCACCGGCCGCCGCGTGCTGATCACGGGAGCTGGCGGGTCGATCGGGTCCGAGATCGCTCGCCAGGTGGCCGCTCTTTCCCCCGCCAACCTCGACCTGTTGGACAACGACGAGACGCATCTGGTCGAAGCCGTGCTGACGCTCCCCGCCGGAACCCCGTGCATCGAGATCCTCGCGGACGTCCGGAACCGCGACCGGATCCTTGAGGTGTTCACGGACCGGCGGCCCGAGGTCGTGTTCCACGCGGCGGCGCACAAGCATGTCCCGATGCTCGAGCGCCACCCGCGGGAGGCCGCGTACACGAACGTGCTGGGGACGGCCAACGTCGTCGAGGCCGCCGCCGCCGCCGGGGTCGACCGCTTCGTATTCATCTCCACCGACAAGGCCATCCGACCCAAGAGCGTGATGGGCGCGTCCAAGCGACTGGCCGAGCAGATCGTGCGTGGGTTCATGCCCCCCGACTCGATCTCCTGTGCCGTGCGTTTCGGCAACGTCCTCGGGAGCCGGGGAAGCGTGATCCCCACCTTCCTGCGGCAGATCCAAGTCGGCGGGCCCGTGACCGTCACGCATCCGGAGATGACCAGGTACTTCATGAGCCTGTCCGAGGCCGCCCAGCTCGTGCTCCAGGCGGCCGCGTTCGCAAGAGGCGGCGAGGTGCTCACGCTCGAGATGGGTCAGCCCATCCGGATCGTCGATCTGGCCCGCAAGGTGATCCGGCTGGCCGGCCGAGACCCCGATCGTGACGTCGAGATCGTGTTCACCGGGATCCGGCCGGGGGAGAAGCTCGTGGAGGATGTGCGCGACGAAGGTGAGGTGCTCATGCAGAGCGAGCACCCATCGGTCTACGTCACCAGGCCCGCGATCCCGGAACGCGCGACGCTCCGACGCACGCTGCATCGCCTCGAGGCGATGTGCGCGGCACGACTCGACGACGAGATCGCATCCACGCTGATGGAGCCCGAGCGCCTCGATCCCGCCGCCGAGGCGCTGGTCGCCGAGGGGACACCGTGACGGTCCGAACGGTGTGCGTGATCCACCGGGAGCCGCTCGTGGCGCGGGCCCTCGCCTCGGCTTTGGGGCGGCATCCTTCGTTGGCGCCGGCTTACGTCGGTTCCGAGGCGTCGGACGCTCTCAGGACCCGGGCGGATGCCATCGTTTTGGACGCGGGGCTCGAGAACGCTTGTGAGGTCGCCGGCGAGGTGAGCGCTCGCGGCCGCCGGATCGTCCTCCTCGGCGGAGCCGCGGCGTCGCCGTGCCCAACGGTCAGCACCGAAGCGACCGTGGATCAGCTCGCCGCCGCCCTGGCGCCTGTACAGACGCAACCCTCGGGTCCTCTTTCTCGAAGGGAGCGCCAGGTCGTCGCGTTGGCCGCGAAGGGACTCGCCGGCAAACAGGTCGCGGCCGCGCTCGGCATCAGCCCCAAGACCGTGGAGCGGCACAAGTCGCGGATCTTCGCCAAGCTCGGAGTGCCGAACCAGGCGGCGGCCGTCGCCCTGGCGGGTCGCGCGTGCGAGGGGGTTGCATGGACCTCCTGACCTATCTTCGGGCCTTCCGTCGCCGGTGGACCGTCGTCGTCGCGGCCGTGGCCGTCGCGCTCGTAGCAGGATGGTTCACGACGGAAGCGGTGGCGCCGGACGCTCCCCAAGGCCCGCCGTCATTCTCCGCAACGACTTTGCTGGTGTCCGGCGGCGCCACCGTCGGGAACGTTCCCATCAACCTCGAAACGTTGGCGATCATCGCGACATTGCCCGAGACCGCCGAGATCGCCGCGGAGGAGATCGGCTACGAGGGGGATCCCCTCGATCTCCGTAGCAAGGTTCAGGCGTCGCCGGACAGCGACACAGGCGTGCTGACGATCACGACGTTCGCGCCTCGAGCCGCCCGCGCCGAGGAGTTGGGGAACGCTTTCGCGACCGCCCTGAGCGGCTCCCTCCAGGACGAACAAGCCGCCACGTTCGCCCCCGAGATCAGTGGTTTGCGTCGTCAGATCGAGAAGGCGGGTGGTGGAGCGGTCGCGGCGGAGCTTCGCGGACTGCTTGCGGTCCTGGAGGAACAAGCCAAGGCACCCGTACCGATCCGGGTGATCCAGGAACCCCTCGCCGAGCCCTTGGGAGGCGGGGGCCTCCGCCCACCGCAGTCGCGGGCCACCCGGCTCGCCATCGCCGGCGTGATCGGACTGCTCGCCGGGCTCGCGCTCGTCCTGGTCCTTGAGCGGGTCGACACACGGATCAGAAGCGGGGAGCAAGCTCAGGATCGGTACGGCATGCCGGTGCTTGCGGAGATCCCGGTGCTCTCCAGGGCCGAGCGCCGAGGCATCGTCACCTTCGACCGCCCGACAACCACCGCAGCCGACGCGTTCCGTCTCCTCGGTGCCGGAGTCGGTGTCGCCGCGCGAGATCCCGACGGGAACGGAGACGGGGGGCGTGTCGTACTGGTCACCAGCGCAGGTCCCGCCGAGGGCAAGACCACGGTCGTGTCGAACCTGGCCGCGGCGCTGGCGGAAGAGGGATCGTCGGTCATCGTGGTCTCTGCGGATCTGCGGCGCCCCGCTCTGCACCGGGTGTTCGAAACCAAGCGCGAACCGGGGCTGGACGCGGCCGCGAGGTCCCACGACGATCAGCTCTTCCACTATCAACAGGAGACCCGCATCGATCGGGTGAAGCTTGTGGCGAGCGGACCGAGGACCGACCGACCTGCGGAGGTCCTCGGCGCACCGAACGTCCGGGCCGTGATCCGGCGGGCAAAGGATCGTGCCGGATGGGTGCTGATTGACACCGCCCCTATCCTGATCGCCGGCGAGTCGGCACCGCTGATCGCCGAGAGCGATCTGGTCGTCGTCGTCGCCAGGGCAGGGAAGACCAGCGATGCCGTCGCCCATCGCGGCACCGAGACCCTGCAGCGGCTGGGCGCCGAGCGCACACGCCTGGTGCTGAACGGTACCCGGGAGACCACCGTGCCCCTGTACTACAGGCGTTATCAGCATGACACGGCGCGGGCGTCGAAGGCCGAGCGTAAGAACCAGCATCCCAAGCCCCAGAAGGCCGCGCGTGCGAAGCGGTCGCGGAAGGGACCCGGCGACAACCCGCCGACGACATCGCTCGGGTTCGACTGACGTGATTGGGGGATATCCCCGACTGTGATGGCACTGCGGGAAGGCATAGCGTCTAACATCGGAGAGGTCTGCATGTTCGCGGCCGTTCCGGACGTCGTTTGGGCCCTCGTCACGTACACCGACTGGTGGCAGCCTCGAACGGGGTCCGTGATCGCCGTCGCCGGTGCCCGCCGGGCGAGCGGGTTCGACGACGGGATCCGGGACGGCCTCCTCGACACCCTCGACCAGCGGATCGAGCTGTGCCGCAGGATGGCGACGCTCGAGGAGCGCGAACGCCGGATCCTCTACCTCTGGTACGTCCGGGAGCTGGCGGCGCACGAGATCGCTCGCGAGGTGCGGATCTCCAGACGTCATTGCTTCCGACTGAAGGCGGCAGCCCTCCGAGCGCTAGTCGACCAAGACGAGGACGCCGCGTAGCCGGGCTTCCCGGCTATCTCCCTTTCGGAGGATCGCATGAAAGGAACCGCTGACCTCAGGCGGCGTGTGCTGACACGCCGCGCGAACGTCGTGGTGATCGGGCAGGGATACGTAGGGCTGTCGCTGGCGTGCGCGGCCGCCGAGGCGGGGTTCCACGTCACCGGGCTCGATGTTGACTCCGAACGGGTTGGGGCTCTCGCCGGTGGCGAGCGCTGCGTGCCGGGCATCTCGGACGGGCTCTTCCGAGCCGGCCTCGACTCCCGGCTCCTCTTATTCACGACGGATGCGTCGTGCCTCGCCGAAGCGCATCTCGTGTTCGTCTGCGTCCCGACGCCCGTGCGCGACCATGCACCCGACCTGTCGCACGTGGAGGAGGCTGTGCGCTCCGTGGCCCAGCATCTTCGCCCTGCCACGCTGGTCATTCTGGAGTCAACGACGTATCCGGGGACGACCGAGCAGCTGGTCCGCCCGTCGCTCGAGACCTCCGGGCTCATCGCCGGGAAGGACTTCCTGCTCGCGTACTCGCCGGAGAGGATCGATCCCGGCAACGAGGAGTTCGGGTTCCGTGACGTGCCGCGGGTCGTGGGTGGGCTGGGTTCCGAGTCGACGGGGCTGGCGACCCTGTTCTACGAGCAGCTCGTGGACAAGGTGGTGGCCGTGTCGTCGTGCCGCGCGGCGGAGCTGGCGAAGCTCCTCGAGAACACGTTCCGCCACGTGAACGTCGCCCTCGTGAACGAGATGGCGCAGGTCTGTCACGAGGTCGGGATCGACGTCTGGGAGGTGGTCGAGGCCGCTGCCAGCAAGCCTTTCGGGTTCATGCGGTTCGTGCCGGGTCCCGGTGTTGGAGGTCACTGCATCCCCCTGGACCCGACGTACCTCACGTGGCAGGTGCGGCGCGACGCGGACCGGCGGTTTCGCATCGTCGAGCAGGCGCAGGAGATCAACGGGGAGATGCCCGCGTGGACGGCCGCGAGGATCGGTGAGTCGCTGAACGAGGCGGGCAAGGCGGTGAAGGGCGCCCGCGTGCTTGTCCTGGGAGTCACCTACAAGGCCGACATCGGCGACGTGCGCGAGTCGCCCGCCCTGAAGGTGATCGATCACTTGGTGCGCCGGGGTGCGAAGGTGACGTTCCACGATCCGTACGTGGCGGAGGTTCGGGTGGGCGCCTCGCGGCTGGCCCGCATCGAGCTATCGAACGGTGCTGTGGCTGGCGCGGACTGCGTGGCGCTGATGACGCCCCACTCCGCCTACGACCTCGACTGGTTGGCCGAGCACGCGCGCTGCGTGTTCGACGCTCGGAACGCTTTCGGCCCGGTTCGACACGTGAATGTGGAGCGGCTGTGAACCGAGACCTCGAGACGACCGTTGGCGTGATCGGGCTCGGGACCGTGGGAGGAACGCTCCTTGAGGCCCTTCGCGCCGCAGCGGTTCCCTGCCGTGGGTACGACCCCTACCTGGAGGTTGGCGCGCCGGAGTCGCTGGTCGATTGCCAGCTGGTCTTCTTGTGCGTGCAGACGCCGGCGGGTGAGGCGGGCGAGCTCGACACCTCGGCGATCTGGAAGGCGGTTCGCGACGTCGAGGCGAACCTGGCGGACGAGACGGTCATCTCCGTCAAGTCCACGGTGCCTCCGGGAACGTGTGACGCACTGTCCGAGGACTTCCCTCGGTTCGCGTTCGCGATGGTGCCGGAATTCTTGGTGGCCGCCCGCGCGGTGGAAACGCTCACCCAGCCAGACCGGGTCGTGATCGGCGCGCCGACCATCGAGGTGGGCGAGCGCATCCGCACCGTGATGAGGAGGGTCGCGCCGCGTGCGCCGATCCTGATGATGCGACCGGTGGAAGCCGAGCTCGTGAAGCTCTCCGCCAACGCCATGCTGGCGGCGAAGGTGTCGGTCGCGAACGAGCTGGCGCTGGTGTGCGAGCGGTACGGGGTGTCGTGGTCGGACATCCAGGCGGCCGTCGGTATGGACCGACGCATCGGACCCGACCACCTCAACGTGTTCGCAGAGCGCGGGTTCCGTGGGGGGTGCCTTCCGAAAGACCTGGATGGGCTCGCTGCGGCGTCGGCCGCCAGAGGGTACGACCCACCACTCCTCCGCGGCATCGCGTCGTTCAACCGGTCGATCTGTCAACGATCCGGTGTCACCGAACAGCCGACGTATCGGCGGGCGACGGGCGTGCTTCATCGTGACTTGGGGAATGAAGTGCTCGCCATGGTGCCGGGGGGCGAGGAGGTGCATCAGTTGACGGGGTCGTCCGCGCTGCTCTGGGACGTGATTGAACCGGGCGCTACTGCGCCGGAAGTGGTTCGGCAACTCGGCGATGCGTACGGAACCTCGGTCGACGTGCTTGCCGCCGACGTCGAGCAAGGCTTGCAGGATCTGGTGCGGCGCGGCTTGGCATCAGAGGTGGCGGTGCGTGGCTGACCTTGGCTTCGTGCACGCGGTGGCGTCGTTCGGACTGAAGGATCACGGCGCCCCGATCCAAGTACCGGCGGCAGCGTGGCCCGCTGCGCTCGCCGATGTCACGTTCCAGAAGCTCACGGGGCTGGCGTCGGCTGCGGCGGAGGCCGGAGCGCTCGCGTTGGACTTCGACCAGTCCGACGAGCTCCGCGAGCGGCATCGACGGGTGATGGCGTGGGATCTGCTGCTGGAGTCCCGACTCTTGCAGCTCGACGACGCCTTCGTCACCGAGGCGATCGAGCACGTGGTGCTGAAGGGTCCCGCCGTGGCGCGTGTCGCCTATCCGGACCCGTCGTGGCGGGCGTTCGCCGACCTGGACATCCTGGTCCACGGCTCGGACTTCCGTCGCGCGTGCGAGGTGGTAGCGAGCTTCGGGTTCCGCAGGATCATCCCGGAACCGCGCCGTGGGTTCGACGAGCGGTTCGGCAAGGCGGCGGCGCATCGGAACGACGAGGGGATGGAGATCGACCTACACCGCACGCTGGTGGTTGGCCCGTTCGGACTGTGGATCCGCCCCGACCAGCTGTTCGCCGAGACGGACTGGTTCGAGTTGGGTGGCCGCAAGCTCCGGCGCCTGAACGACACGGCGATGTTCCTCCACGCCTGCCTGCACGCCGCGCTGGGTGCCGACCCGCCGCTCATGCTCCCGGTGCGGGACGTCGCCCAGACGATGGCGCTGCCGGACCTCGACTGGGACGCCGTGGAGGGGCTCTGCCGCCGCTGGCGCGTAACGGCGCCGATCCAACGCGCGCTGGTGCTGGCCACGAACCACCTGGGGGTTCCCCTCCCCGGACCCGCGACAGACATCGAGGCGACCCGCGTCCCGCAGGCGGAGGTGCGCGCGTTGACGTCGTACTCGCGCGAAGGCCGGCCTGGAGGCGGAACCGCGGTCGGCACCCTCCGCGCGATTTCCGGTCTGGGCGGGAAGGCCGCGTACCTCGCCGCGCTGCTCGTCCCTCGGCGAGAGTTCCTCACGAGCCGGTATCCGGAAGGACGGGCGTACGGGCGCCGGTGGATGCAGCCGGCGAGGTGGGCTGTCGATCGAGCCATGGGGCGGACACGCGGGCTCCGGCGTCCCGGGAGGACCTAGGAACGCACATGGATCTGGACTGGTCCAAGGAGCAGCTCGCGTTGCGGACCGAGATCATCCGGTTCGCGCAGGGCGAGCTGAACGACGACCTGATCGAGCGTGACTCCTCCTCCTCGTTCTCGCATGAAGCGTGGAAGCGCTGCGCAGCCTTCGGCATCCAGGGCTTGCCGGTGCCGAAGGACTACGGCGGGGCGGGCGTGGACGCGCTCACGATCGTGCTCGCGCTCGAAGCGCTCGGCTACGGGTGCCGGGACAACGGGCTGATCTTCTCGTTGAACGCGCAGATGTGGTCATGCGAGATGCCGATCGTGCGATTCGGGACCGAGGAGCAGAAGCGCCGGTACCTGCCCGGATTGTGCGACGGCTCGGTCATCGGGGTGCAGTGCATGACGGAGCCTGACTCAGGATCGGACGCGTTCGCCATGAGCGCGAGTGCGACCCCCACCACCGACGGGTATGTCTTGAACGGCACGAAGACGTTCATCACGAACGCGCCGGTGGCCGACGTGTTCGTCGTCTTCGCCCGGACCGACTCCGAGCAGGGCTTCGGTGGGATCTCCGCGTTCCTGGTGGATCGCGACACCTCGGGGACGGAGATCGGCGCCCCGTTCCACAAGATGGGCCTGCGGACCTCCCCGATGAGCGAGGTCGTGTTCGCGGACTGCGAGCTGTCCGCGGACAGACTGCTGGGCCCGCGGGGCGCCGGGGCCGCGATCTTCAATCACTCGATGGATTGGGAGCGTAGCTGCATCCTCGCGAGCGCGGTCGGTGCTATGGAGCGACAGCTCGAACGGTGCATCGCGTACGCGAAGGAGCGACGTCAGTTCGGGCAGCCGATCGGCAAGTTCCAGGCGGTCTCGCACGCGATCGTCGACATGAAGGTGCGGCTCGAGGCGTCGCGCCTCCTGCTGTATCGCCTGGGCTGGCTGAAGCGTGACGGGAAGCCGACACCCCTGGACTCCGCGCTGGTCAAGCTGTTCCTGAGCGACTCGTACGTGCGCTCCAGCATGGAGGCGCTCCAGATCCACGGTGGCTACGGCTACATGAGCGAGTCCGAGCTCGAGCGCGAGGTTCGGGACGCGATGGGTAGCCGGATCTACTCGGGCACGTCGGATATCCAGCGCAACCTCGTCGCCGCGCACCTGGGGTTGTAGGGGGCTCGATGGAGTACCTGTTGCACCAGCTGCTGGGGCGTTCGGCAGAACGGTTCCCGGATCGCGTCGCGGTCGAGGACGGCGACCGACATCTGACCTACCACGACCTCGACGAGGCGTCGGGCCGCCTGGCGAACCTGCTGATCCAGCAGGGGATGACGCGCGGGGACCGCATCGGGCTGTACCTAGACAAGAGCCTCGAGTCGGTGGTCGGCATCTACGGCGTGCTCAAGGTGGGCGCCGCGTACGTGCCGCTCGATCCACGAGCGCCCGCGCAGCGGCTGGCCTATATGGCTCGCGACTGCGGGATCCGCGTGCTGCTCAGCGGGGGCGAAAAGGCCGAAAGCTGGTCCGAGCTGCTCGAGCACGGGGCACCCGTGGAGACGATCGTCGTGCTGAACGCTGCCGATCTGGAACCGGGCCCGAGTAGCGTCGGCGCGAAGGTGCTGACCGCTAGGGACGTGGAGGGGCAGGATGCCTCGCCGCCCCACGTCGGGGCCATCGACCTGGACCTCGCCTACATCCTGTACACGTCGGGATCCACGGGTCAGCCCAAGGGCGTGATGCTGTCGCACCTGAACGCGCTGACGTTCGTGCGCTGGGCCGTCGAACAGTTCGAGGTCAGGCCCGATGATCGCCTGTCGAACCACGCGCCGCTGCTCTTCGACCTGTCGGTGTTCGACCTGTTCGCGGCGGCGGCGGCTGGCGCCACCGTCGTGCTCGTCCCGCCCGAGCTCTCGGTCTTCCCGGTGCAGATCCGGGACTTCATCTCGGCGCGGGGGATCACGGTCTGGTACTCGGTGCCCTCGATCCTGAGCATGCTCACCTTGCGGGGCGGGCTCAGGGCCGACGAGTTCCCCAAGCTCCGCACGATCCTGTTCGCGGGCGAGGTCTTCCCCACGAAGTACCTGCGGCAGTTGATGAGGCTCCTGCCGCACGTGGTGTTCGCCAACCTGTACGGCCCCACCGAGACGAACGTGTGTACCTGGTACGAGGTGCCACCGATTGCCGAGGACGGGACGGAGCCGATCCCGATCGGACGCGCGATCGCGGACATCGATGTGTTCGCGGTGACCGACGAGGGCAGGGCGGCCGGCGTGGGAGAGGTCGGGGAGCTGTACGTCCGTGGGACGACCGTGATGCAGGGCTACTGGGGCGACGATGAGCGGACCGAGCGGGCTCTGGTCGCGGACCCTCGCGGCCGGGCGCTGCCCGACCTCGCCTACCGGACCGGCGACCTGGTCCGGCGGGAACCCGACGGCAACTACCGTTTGCTCGGTCGCCGAGACCATCAGATCAAGAGCCGCGGCTACCGCATCGAGTTGGGCGAGATTGAGACCACGTTATACGCCCACTCTGAGGTCGCGGAATGCGCGGTGGTTGCGTTGCCAGACCCACTCGTGACGAACCGGATCGTGGCGTACGTCGTTGCCCGGGACGCTGTGACAGAGCCGGAGCTTGTCCGTTTCTGTGCCGAACGCCTCCCGCACTACATGCTTCCCGAGCGGCTCGAGTTCCGAGACTCGCTGCCTAAGACGTCGACGGGCAAGGTCGACCGACAAGCCTTGTCGCCCAGCTCCTGAGGTGCCCCGGGGGCAATCTATCGAGGAGGTGCATCAACTCGTGACCACAGACACCATCCGTCGTTTCATCAGTGAGGAGCTTTCTACCGACGGGGGGCAGGGGTTCCTCACGGATGACTACCCACTCCTCGAGCGACAGTTACTGGACTCCCTCGGCCTCTTTCAGCTCGTCGGCTACCTAGAGAGTGAGTTCGGGGTCGAGGTCCTCGACGAGGAGCTCGTTCCGGCGAACTTCGGGACGATCCGCGACATCGCGCGGCTCGTGGAAGAGAAACGTACCTGAGGTGAGCTCCGTCCGTCAGGCGACTCCACGGTGGTCGACATGGGCGGCCGGGAGGTCGATCGGTTCCTGGCAGCGGGCTGTGACTAGTTACCGGATCCTGTTCCGGCTCATTTGCCCGCTCGAAGGGGCCGTACGCGGAGGAGTGACATGAACTCCATTCGTGAACATGCTCGTCGCTTTCGAGGTGCTCTCTCGCGGCTGTCGCCACT
>Ga0247727_10006133_pt1 | contig 23790 bp, 24 predicted proteins | sample WisWelCaveWW1625_FD_202498 | JGI IMG/M metagenome (GOLD analysis project Ga0247727, IMG submission 202498) | Biofilm microbial communities from Wishing Well Cave, Virginia, United States - WW16-25 | ecosystem: Environmental > Aquatic > Deep subsurface > Groundwater > Cave microbial mat | place... | reverse complement strand
TAATTTGTTCTGGGCGACTCATCGTATCCATCCTGCCTCCTCGTTGTCTTGGCAGGCAGGTGATACGACTTTTTGAGACTTTTGGTAAGGTTCAGGTATACGACTTTATGAGACTCGACAGTTGTTCATTCTTTAGATAGAGAAGAAAAAGAATCCCACCCCCTCCTTGATCAAATGGAACAATTCGAGAGTGATGATGTCCTAATTGAGACAAGGCAAATCTTACCGCACTCATAACGTACGGATGTTCACTTGCTTCTTCAAGAGAAAGCCTTGGTCTCTTCGGTCTCATATAGTTTCTTTTTCGATCAACGATAAAAAGATAGCTTTATACGCGTTTGCTTCATTTTGAGGCGTCCATTGTGTAGAGGAAATTCTAGCATTGTCGCCCAACGAGTGGAGGCGTTCGCGGTCAAAGGCTAGTTTTTTTATTGCAATCATTAGTTGCGCTACATTTCCTCGCTCCACAACATAACCATTAACTTCATCATTCACAACATCCTTGAAAACCGACGAAACTATTGGACAAAGTCCGAGTGCCATTCCCTCAAGAAGTCCATTCGCCATCCCATCGTCCAAGCTCGGCATAATTATAGCGTCACAACCAAGTGCCCAATCTAATACTTCAATTCGGTTAAGACTTCCTGTCACGCAAATGCTTCCGCTCTCAACTAGGTCTTTCCACAAGGTTTCACAAGTTTTCAAGGAACTTGGTTTTGGTTCAGGGCCGATAACCAGAAGCCTAACGGAAAGCTCAGCTCGGAGAATTGACAACGCCTTTAGAAGAACGAAAATCCCCTTTTTTTCTCGTAAGCTTCCAATAAATGTAAGTCGCAAGTCGATCTTGTTCCAACCACAAAGATCTCCTACCTTTTGGCGACAGGTAGCTTTGTCCTGAATATTAGCTAGCTCGTTGATACTGTTAGGAATGACTGTAGTCTTTGTGTTGACTCCGGGAAAAGCGATTAACAGGCGGTTTTTGAGATACTCGTTTACACAAACAACGGCATCCGCGTATTCAATAATCCATCTTGTGATGCCGAACTTCTCCGCATTAAAAATATTTTCGCCAATATCATTGCCTCTCACGGCTGCGACAAAAGGCACCTTAATCTCGCGAGCTAATAACAACCCCAGATGGCCTGCATCAAATAAATAGAAGCCCATGACAACGTCAAATTGCTGGTGATGGGCATGACTAATCATTTGGTCGAAAACTCGGCGACGCAAAATTGCTCTCTCGGAATGTGTAATATCCCTAAGGCTGATCGATCTTTGTTTGACAAAAAAGGGCCCGAATTTCGTTATCAGTACACCTCGATCATTTTCTTCTACATAATGGTCTTCGCCATTTATAGGATAGGTGTTGTCAAAGCAATATACGTGCACATCAATCCCGAGGCGATGGAGATTTTGCGATATCCTTTGGGTTGAGGTAGACACGCCACCCTCTGTGGGGGGATAACTTTCGGAAACAATTAATGCTTTCATTTGGCTGCTAGGCTAACTTGTCTGAATCATCTTGAAGTTATTTCACCAAAACACCTTGAAACTTTTTACCGTCAGCAACAATAATAGGTTGCTTACCTACCTGCGCACAAAACTCTCGGAAGCCAAAATTGTCACCGACATCATCTGAGATTAGTATTCCGCCTTGTCGAAGTGAAGGCCATATAAGGTTATAGGCCCAAAGTCTACCCTGATGCGTCTTGTCAGAATCATAATGCGCCAGGTCAATAAAAGGAAATGCTTGAAGTGCTGTGGGTAACCCATCGCGATCCGGCATCCTAAGCAAAGACCACTTATCTTGTAAGTTTTTTGGCACTACAACTCCAACCCATGATTCATTGTGATATTTTTCGTATGGTTTGTCAACGCTGATTAGTTTTGAATTTGAGCGGTTACGCAAAGATAACAAAATAATAAGCGTGGACCAACCATAAGCAACTCCAGTTTCGATCGCTAACTGCACCTGAGTGTACTCCGTGAGTGTGTACAACAAAGGAATATTTGTAGGACCACCTAATCGGTATGGACATTGTGATGCCTTCGCCTGTGCTTCCGCGAATATCTGTGAGAACATTTGATCAGGATAAAGTAGGGTCGCGTTTAGGCCGAAAAGCTCTCTCACTGCTTGCGCCGAATTTGTAGCTAAGTTGCTACACCAAGTTGATGCTTCAAACCTAATTTGTGCCTTCATGGGATTTTCTGACTTCTTATACATCATTTAACCTGATTAATTTCCAGCTTCACGGCGTCGCGGTCGGTGGCCGGACGGTGCGCGACGGGGTTGGCGTGATCGTCGGGGTCGGGGTGCGTGTGGGGGTGGGCGTGCGCGTTGGCGTGCTCGTCGGCGTGACGGGGGTGATCGGGCTGGGGGAGATCAGGGCCTCCGGGGGATAGAGGGCGAGCATGGCCGTTTGCCAGTCCAACCCGAGGGCCAGGACAAATTCATTGAAGCGCGCCCCCCCGTAGAAGGTCCGCCAGGTCAGCAGGGCGGGTTGGCGCTCAAAATCGTAGGCCAGCGCAATCTCCGTGAAATCCACCCAGTAGCCTTCCGGGACGGCCTCCATTAGCTGGCCGCCCGCCTCATATACGGCGGGGTTGCCGGAACTGCGCGCGTTGAGGTCAAAGGGCAGGGCGTGGAGCGGCATTCCCTGCGAGCCATCCTGCGCCAGCGCGCGGACGAACACGCGCCAGTACGCCTGCATGCCAAAATCTTCGCGCACGACCACGAGCCAGCCCGCCCCCACCGGCGAGGTGGTCACGGCAAAGGCGCGCCCGGTGTACAGCCAGTCATCGAGCATGCCCGGCGGGAGTTGGGCGGTCAGCGGGATGTAGGCGTTCTCCAACGAGGCGAGGAAATCCCAGCCGAGGGCGCTGGCGGTGCGGGCGCGCAGGGCGATAAAGGCCGCGGCGGCGTCACCCACGAGGCGCGGGTCAGGCGCATCCACATCGCCAATATTGACGATGGCGGCGCGGCCCTCCGCAGGAATTGGAGGCGACCACAACGCGGCGGGCGTGGCTTGCGCCGCGGCCAGCAGGGACCCGGCCAGCGGGACGGGCGGGGCAATGTTCGCCCAAATCAGCCCCTTTACTTCACCCGGCAATTCCAGCGGGGGCAGGGCCACCAACGGGGGACGGATGGCCTCCGCCGCAGAACCAATCCGGTAGGCGGCCAGCAGTTGCGCATTCGGCGCATCCAGCGCCACGAGCAGGGTATCGCCGTCCGGGTTCCAGGCGGGCCAATCGCCGCTCCCGGCCACTTCCGGCTGGGCCGTGGTCGCCGTGTCCCAGACGTACACGTTATGCAGGCCGTCATCATTGGCCGCCCAGGCCAGCCGCGTCCCGTCCGGCGACCAGGCCGGGTGCGCCGCCGGGCCGGTGGTGTTCCCGCCAGCTTGCACAAACCGCTCATCGGAACTTTGCAGGTCGGCCAGCCAGACTTGCGGCCCGCCGGTGCGCGTGGAGACAAAGGCGATCTGCCGCCCGCCGGGCGACCACGCCGGGGAGGTATCCGCCGCCGGGTCATCGGTCAGGCGGATGGGCGCGGTACCATCCAGCGGGGCCAGGTAAATCTCCAGGTTGCCATCGGCGTAACTTTCGTAGGCCAGGAACGCCCCGTCCGGCGACCAACTTGGCGCGCCGTCATACGCCTCCGTGTCCGTCACCCGGCTCGTCTCGCCCGTGTCCAGGTCGAGCGTGTACACGTCCCAGCGGCTCCCCCGGTTGGACGCAAACGCCAGTGTATGCCCGTCCGGGCCGAGCGCGGGCGCGGTGTCGTCCCAGGCGCCGTTCGTGATTCGGGTGAGCGGGAGCGTGGCGGGGTGATAGAGAAACAGGTGGGCGTAATTACCCTCCAGGATGGACAGAACCATTAATCCCCCGGCGAAATCGCGGCGATCCACCTGTAAATCTGCGAGGGGCAGCGGCGTCAGGCTGGGCGTGGCGGACGGGGTTCCAGTGGGGGCAGGGTTCCCTGTGGGGGTACGCGTCCCCCCTGAGGCTCCGTTCGCGGGTGCGGCCCAGGGGGAGGGCACCACCCCCTGGATGATCGCCCAGCCCAATAAAACGGCGACCCCGATCAGGGTGAGCATGATCCAGATAAATTTGCGACGGGATGAGGGCGGTCTGGACATGCGTGGTGAATTATGTCTGCAATGCGGTATTTTATGAAATTCTGGTGAAACCAGCCCGAACGAAGTGCTGGTCAAATGTGAAGGCGGTGGTGATCCTGAGGTGTTCCATCACCACGAAAGAGATGCAGTCGGTGAGCGAGTACATTTTGTCTTCATGTTTTTGGAAGTAGGCCCACCCATCAAAAAAGAGGGCCGGGTCAACGTGAATAAAATGGAGGCTGGGACTGCGCAATAACATGTTGCCCACGGAAAGGGCTTTGGCGTGCAACCCCCGGCTGTTGAAGAAGGTGGCGACTTCGTCGAAAATGTATGAGGTTGTGACGAGTCTGGGGAGGGCCTTGCTGACCTGTTTCCAGTGTTGCGAGGCGACATCGTGATATTGATCGTTGGTCAGTTCGAGGGCGAGGAGATAACTGGTATCCAAAAAAACACTATCGGCCATCAGTCACCCTTGTACAAGTATTGATCATGGTTAACGGACGCGTCACGTTCGGTCGTGCTGGCGGGGGCGGAGCCAAGCAGCAAGATGGGATCGGCGTCGTCGTGGACCGGCATAATCAAGATCAAATCGTTTTCCCTGCGAATTTCGACTTCCCGGACGTTTTCCAGCCAGTGGCGGGGAATGTTGATACCTTCATTGGTGACTTTGGTGATCATGGCGAACTCCTCTTTTCAGAGTGAATTATAACCTTGAAAAAAACCAGGATAGGCCTTACGCCTGCTCTTCAAATCCCATGCGGTACAGCCGGGCATATTGCCCGTCCAGCGCCAGCAACTCCGTGTGCGTGCCCATCTCGACGATGCGGCCCATGCTCATCACGATGATGCAATCGGCGTTGAGAATGGTGGAGAGGCGGTGGGCGATGACGAAGGCGGTGCGGCCTTTGAGCAGGGTGGCGAGCGCCCGCTGGATGACGTGTTCGGTCTGCGTGTCTACGCTCGAGGTGGCTTCGTCAAGGATGAGGATGCGCGGGTCGGCCAGCAGGGCGCGGGCAAACGAGACGAGTTGCCGCTGCCCGACCGAGAGCACCACGCCGCCCTCCTCGACCGGGGTGTCGTAGCCGTGTTCCATCGCGAGGATAAAGTCGTGCGCGCCGACGGCGCGCGCCGCGGCTTCGATCTCGGCGTCGGTGGCGTCGAGGCGGCCAAAGCGGATATTCTCTTTCACCGTGCCATCAAAGAGGAAGGGGTCCTGCAAAACGATGCCCATCTGCGAACGCAGGCTGCCCTGCGTCACGGCGCGCAGGTCAATCCCGTCAATTTTTACCGTGCCCTGGACGGGGTCGTGGAACCGGGAGACCAGTTTGACAAACGTGGACTTGCCCGCGCCCGTCTCCCCGACGAGGGCGATGGTTGAACCCTCTGTGATCTGCACGTCAATATTGTGCAGGACAGGTGCATCTGCATCCTCTTCGTAATGGAAGGAGACATCCTCAAACGCCACATCGCCGCGGATGGGCGGCATGGCGATGGCGTCCGGGGCGTCATCCACTTCGATGGGGCGGTCAAGGAGGTCAAAGATACGTTCGCCGCTCGCCATCGTGGATTGGAACTGGTCGTAATGCTGGCTGAGTTGGCGGATGGGGGCAAAGAAGCGTTCGACGTAGAGGATGAAAGCCACCAGCACCCCCGGGGTGAGCTGATCCCCGAGGACGGCGCGCCCCCCAAACCAGACAACGAGCATGGTCGCAATACTGCCCAGCAGGTCGGCCAGCGGGAGGAAAAGGGACGCGAGTTTCTGCGCCTCCAGGTTTACCCGGAGGCTGTGCCCGTTGACGACTTCCTGAAAATAGTCAAAGTTGATCGCCTCGCGGGAGAACGCCTGCACCACGCGCACCCCATTGATATTCTCGGCGAGGACGGAATTGACCCAACTATTGGCCGTGCGCACCCGGCGGTAGTTCTGCCGCGCCCGCACCCGGAAATAGACCGTGGCCCCGATCATAAAGGGTAGCACAGTAAAGGTGAGCAGGGAGAGCGGGACGTTCATCGCGAGCATGGCGATCAGCGTCCCGAGGATGGTCAGCAGGTCGCGGAAGGTGGCGAGCATGGCCCAGGTGAGGAACTGCCGCGCCACAGACACATCGCCCACCACGCGGGAGATGATCCGCCCTACGCTGTACCGGCTGTAGAAACTGAGTGAGAGCGCCTGCAAATGTTCAAAAATGCGCGCCCGCAAGTCGAAGATGATCCCCTTGCCCACGCGCACCATGATGTACACGCGGATATACGTCGCCACCCATTGGACGATGGCCGTCAGCGAGTACAGCCAGACGGCATCCAGCAGGGCGGGCAGGGAGGCGAGTGCGATACCCTCGTCAATGGCGACCTGGACAAAATACGGCCCGACGACCGCCGCCAGTGAGGCCATGGTCATAAAGAAGAGGGCGACGAAAATACGCCCACGATACGGTCTGATGAACTCCAGATAACGGCGGGTGATGAACGGGTCAAACCCCTTGGCATCCACCTCGTCAGCGGTGACGTAAGCGGGAGGGGTGCGGGTTTTGCGGAGGAAGGGGGGAGGGTTTAAGTCCATTCGAGGAAAATTACGTCTTTTGCGTGGGGTTTCCAGACGGTCAAGCCGATTTGTGAAACGCGCATTACTTTTCCCATGCGCTTTGCCTGGGTATCGAAATCCCGATGTTTCAATACCCGGCGAACGAAAACTGCTGCTTCGTATTGCCCGACATCCAAATGAACGAGGCAATAGCCAGGGTGAAGATAACGCGGGTGATCAAATCCATGATCGAGTGTAAAGAATGTGGGGTTCCTAACCTGGTGCAGGAGCGGAATAATCAGATGATCTTTGACCCCCGATTTCCCAATTTCAAACCCAATTTGTCGAAAACGCACACGCCAGCTTCTCAAAAGCTGCCGTTGGCTTTCGGGGAAATTCTCGTCCAGAATGATCATGCTGTGACAGGTTCGAGTGTGTATTCCTCAACGTGCTCAATGAAAGCCTGGCTTGCCAGCCTGACCGCCTCGGATATAGCCGCTTTTGATACGCTCCCCCGCCATTCTGCGACGATGGCTTCCCAAGCCATCCCACTGGCAACCTGTTCCAGTACCTGCCAAACCATAACCCGCGTTCCCCGGAAAGTCGGTTTTCCGTGGCAAATTTCGGGGTCAGTGACGATGTAACGGCCAATCATTTTCTGTTCCATTTTGGGTCTCCAACAAAAACCGAGCTATCGATACAGATGCGCATACTCTGCCTCGAAAATTTCCCGGCGGGTCTCGCGCAACTGCTCGATTACTTCTTCTTTGGTGCCCACCACCTGAACGCTATTTTCCAGTGCTATCTGTTCGCGTAACGCGGCCAAATTATGCCGCCAGTGAACTCGTTGGGAAGCGTTGCTCACGAGCCGGGCGACCATCTCGTCGGGAGCAATCTGCTCTTCATGGGCCAACTTCGCCAACTCCGCATATAGTTGAGTTGGTAACTGTAGCGTAACTGTTCCTTTGCCATCATTCACCTCATCGGGTTATTCTCCGAATCATAACAGACCTTTTCCTCCAATTCCTGCTGTTTATTTACCCCGCCCCCTCATGCGTCTTCGCTGTCGCAATCGCCCGCCGCGCCAGCCCGCCGTCCATCATCTCATGCTGTTTGCTCAATTGCAAGTCGTACACCTCGCGGTACAGTCCGTTCAGCGCCAGCAATTCCTCGTGCCGGCCGCGCTCCACAATCCGCCCCTGATCCATCACCAGGATCAGGTCGGCGCGGCGCACCGTGGACAGGCGGTGGGCAATCACGAACGTCGTCCGTCCCGCCATCAGCCGGTCGAGCGCCTGTTGGATCAGGTGTTCCGTCTCGGTATCCACACTCGACGTAGAGTCGTCCAAAATCAGGATGCGCGGGTTCATCAACAGCGCGCGGGCAATCGCCACGCGCTGCCGCTGCCCGCCGGAGAGGGTCAGCCCGCGCTCGCCGACCACCGTACTATATCCATCCGGCAGGCGCAGGATGAACTCGTGCGCCTGCGCGGCTTTCGCCGCGGCCATAATTTCCTCGTCGGTTGCGCCAGGGCGGCCAAACGCGATATTCTCCGCCACACTCTCCGAAAACAACAGCGACGTTTGCAGCACGATCCCGATCTGCCGCCGCAGCGTCACCAGGTCCACGGTGCGCACATCCTCCCCGTCCACCAGCACGGCCCCCTCGGCCACATCATAAAAACGCGGGATCAGGTTGACCAGGCTTGTCTTGCCGGAACCCGTCGGCCCGATGAGGGCGACGATCTGGTTTGGCTCGACCACCAAATCAATGTCCCGGCACGCGGCGGTGCCCGTTCCCTGGTAATGGAAATTGACCCCCCGAAACTCCACCTTCCCCTTGAGGACGGGGAGCGGGCTGGCCCCCACGGGGGACGCGATCCCCGGGGCATGATCCAGCACCTCGTAAATCCGCTCCAGCCCTGCCGATGCCTCGCCAGCCCCGTTTACCATCCAGGTGAGTTGCTGGGCGGGCGTGGACATCATCAACAGGTATGCGTTGAAGGCCACGAGCTCCCCAATGGTCAGCGACCCCTGTAAAACCATTTGCCCGCCCACCCAGAGGATGAGGATCGTCCCAATGGTCACGAGCAACTGGGTGGTCGGGAACAGGGAGGCAAATTGGGTCAGGGCCACCACGCGGGCGTCGTACACTTTCCGGTTGGCGCGGGCAAATCGCTGGATTTCGTACTCCTCACGGGCGAAGGCACGTACCACCTGTGCCCCGGTTACGTTTTCCTGCAACCGGGCGGACAACTCGCCGAGCGCCTGGTCAATCTTGAGGAACATATCGCCAATCCGCTTCCCGAAGCGGGTGGTCATGATCAGCAGGGGGATCATCGGCAGGAGCGCCCAAAAAGCCAGTTGCGTATTACTGGCGATCAGGAGGCCGGTGGTGCCGAGGATGAGCAGGATGATGGAGGTCAACTCGACGATGCCGTTGCCGGTGAAGTCGTTGGTGGAGCGCACGTCTTCGATACAGCGGCTGATGAGCTGGCCGGTGGAGTTGTGGTCGTGATAGGTAAAGGGCTGGCGCTGGACGTGGTCGTACAGCCGGTTGCGCAGGTCAAAGGAGATGCGCTGGGCGATCCACGCGCTCAGGTAACGCTGCCAGAAATAGATGAGCGCCCGGACGATCCCGACGCTCAGGACGAGCAGGGCGGCCCAACCGAGATAGCCCAGGTCGCGGTTTGCCAGCCCGACATCAATGGCCTGCTGGAGGATGACCGGGATGACCAGTTGCAGCGCGGTCGTGGAAAGGAGGGCGAGCAGCGCGAGGAGGGCCTGTTTGCGGTACGGCCCCAGGAGGTCGGCCAGCTGTTTGAGGAATGGTTTCATGCCGGGGAAGGGATGGAGAAGGTGATTTCGGTGGAGTCCACGATGATGCGTTGTGGCAACTCGTAGGTTTTGTCCGAGCCGTTGGCGTCTTCGGCGGGGGACTCGCCGTAGAAGATTTCGGCGGTGGCGGTGTACGCGCCGCCCGTTTCGGCGTCGCGAAGGTGCATGGTTAATTCCATGCGCTTTGTGACGGTCTCGATGATGCTGGCCGAGGCCACTTCGCGCCCGGTCCCGTTGACGATGGCGATCTCCCCGCTGGGTTTCCGCTGGAATGGCGTGACTTCGATGAATACGCGGATGCGGTGTCCGTCGGGATACGGCGTGGCGGAAAATTCCCGGATGCGCACCTCATTGGGGGGCAGGGGGATGTCGTCGGGGTCCTGGAAGAAGATGTCCATGTGTGATTCCTTGCGGTGGTAGAGGCACAGCGCCGCTGTGCCCCTACAAATGGGGCGGGCGGGTTCGTTGTGATGAAAATTATACCTGCCGAGGTTTTTCTACAGCGGCGGGCGGGGGGACCCTGCCCCTACTCATCGTACAACACCGTCTCCTCGGCATAATAGCGCACGCCCTTCTTCTCAAAGCGCGCCTGGATAAAGTCGTCCAGCGCGTCGTTCTTCTCCTGCAAGGTCATGTGGGCATTCTCCAGGATGGCGAGGGGCAGGTTGACCCGCAGGGCGCGCGGGCTGATCGAGAAACGCGTGACCCCCGCGGGGATGAGCTGCCCCTGGCTGACCAGCGTGGTCAAATGGGCAATGGGCATTTTCGAGGTGAAGATCAGCCCGCTGAGCGTGGGATACAGTTTGATCAGTTGCTCCACCGTGCGCTGGGCAGTGCGGTCCATCCGGGCGCGGCTGCGGTATGAATCCATGATGGCGTTCATAAACCGGTTGCGCTCCACGGCGCTGGTGGCGTGGATGTGGATTTCGTGGACAGTCCCATCCGGGAGGTGGATGGCGGCGAGGCTTGTTTTTTTGTTGATGACGGAGTCATAGGCGGCCTCGACGGAACTGGGGATCAGGGTAATCCCCGGGATGGCGCGAATCCCATCGACCAGTTCCCCGGAGGCCAGGTCCCAGACCACGTGATTCCAGGTGTGCGTCTCCACGCCGAGCATGTCGGGTTCAACCACCTGCGCCAGGATGTGCTGGAAACCCATTTTGCGCGCCGCGGTCGTCCGGTTGGCCCCGTCCAGCACCATGTAGCGGGCGGTGTGATCGTGGAGCGGGGTCACAATCACCGGGTTGGTGAAGATGCCGCTCTCCCGTATCTTTTCGACGAGGGGTTGGGCGCGGGTGTCATCGTGATATTCATGGATGATCAAACTCGCCAGCGGCAGAATCGCCAATGTGGGGAATTTCGGATTCATACGCTATCTCTCTGTCCCTGTCTCTGTCCCTTGTTTCTGTCTTTCTAAATGGCCTGGGCGATAAAGTCCAGGATGTCGATCTTGGTCAGGATGCCAGTGGGACGTTCACCTTCCATCACGAGGATGACATTCCCCTCGACAATTTGCGGGAGGACTTCTTCGAGCAGCGTGTGCCCGGGGTGGGTCGCCCTGGCGGGGCTGACCATCCCCTCAATCGTCTCGTCAGCGGTGTGATTATGGTTTGCGGAGAGCATGTGTTCCAGCAGGGAGACCTCATTGACCAGCCCGGCCAGCGCGCCGTCGGCATTGAGCACTGGCACTTGCGAAATATCGTGTTTTTTCATCAGCTGGATCACGCTCGAAAGCGAATCGTCACAGCGGGCGGTAATCAACTGGCGGCCAATCACCAGGTCGCGCAAGGCCACCTCGCTCCACCCGGCTTCTAGGAACCCGTTCTCCCGCATCCATTTGTCGTCGAAATGTTTCGACAAATAACGCGAGCCTGAGTCGGGCAGGAGCACGACGGCCAGCCGGTCAGCCGCCAGGGTACTGCAATAGCGCATCGCCGCGGCCAGCGCCGACCCCGCCGAGCCGCCCGCAAAAATCCCCTCCTGCCGCACCAGCCGCCGCGACCACAGGAAACTCTCCTTGTCGTTTACCTGGATAATCTCATCAATGATCGACAAATCCAGCGTCGAGGGGATGAAATCCTCCCCGAAGCCCTCCACTTTATAGGATTCGGCCACCACCCACGAGGGGATTTGACCCCCGTTGGCCCATGTGTCCTTGATGATCGACCCGATGGGGTCCACGCCCACCACCCGGATATTCGGGTTCATTTCCTTGAGATATTTCGCCGTCCCTGAAATGGTGCCCCCCGTCCCCACGGTCATGATCACGTCGGTGATTTTGCCGCCGGTCTGTTCCCAGAGTTCCGGGCCGGTGGTCAGGTAATGGGAGCGGGGATTCTCCGGGTTATGGTACTGGTTGGCGAGGATGGCGTTGGGCGTTTCGCGCACCAGGCGTTTGGCGACCTCGTAATACGAGCGCGGGTCGGCGGGTTCCACCGCAGTGGGCGTGATTACGACTTTTGCGCCATACGCCCGCAACAGGAGGATTTTTTCCTGGCTCATTTTGTCGGGCATGACGAAGATGGATTTGTAGCCGCGCAAGGCGCAGATGATGGCAAGGCCGACCCCGGTATTCCCTGAGGTCGATTCAATTACGGTCCCGCCGGGTTTCAGCTTCCCGCTGGCCTCAGCTTCGTCGATGATATTCAGCCCGATCCGGTCTTTGACCGAGCCGCCGGGGTTGAAGGATTCCACCTTGGCGTACAGGGCGCATTGCAGATCGGCGCCGATGCGGCCCATCCGCACGAGCGGCGTGTGGCCGATGGTGTCCACGATGTTGTCATACACTTGCAGGGATTTTGAGGGAGTCAGGGCGTTCATGAATATTCCTTTCTGTTATGGGATACAGCCGGGGCGGTCGCCATTGTAATCCACCGGACGTTTCAACGATTGAACGTTTGAACGTTGAAACGTTGAAACGTTGAAACGTTACGGGCACGCGTTCCCCTGATGCTCGTCAAAAGTCACGGCAAAATTGTGCCGCCCGGAGCCATCGCAGGCCGCCTGGAAAAAGAAATAGGCCGTTTCCTCAGGAAACGCCACCGCCTGGATGGCATCCAGCCCCGGATTGGAGATCGGCCCCGGCGGCAGCCCGATAATCCGGTAGGTGTTGTACGGCGAGTCGATCTCCAGGTCGGCGAGGGCGAGCGGCGCTTTCCACCAGCCCCAGCCATCGTCGTAGCCGAGGGCGTACTGCACGGTCGGGTCGGCGTCCAGCCGCCAGCCGGCGCGGAGGCGGTTGATGAATACGGAGGCAATGGTCGGTTGCTCGCCGGAGATGACGGCTTCACGCTGGATGATGGAGGCCAGCGTCACACCTTCGTAGAGGGTCAATCCCTGTTGTTCCAGGCCCGCCCGGATGTCGGAGGTCACGTTTTGCAGGAAATTCTCCGCCAGTATGTCCAGCAGGGCTTCGGCGGTCAGGCTGCGGGGGAGGCTGTAGGTATCGGGGAGGAGCAGCCCTTCGTGGGAGGCGTCCGCCAGCCATAGGGCGGAGATGGCCCCTCCGGGTACGCGCCCCCCGGCGGCCAGGAATTCCCCGGGGGTGATCTCCAGCCCGGAGGTTGGGAGCGCGGCGGCCACCTCTTCCAGCCGCCAGCCGGGCAGGATTACGAAGCTGACCCCGGTGGCCTCGATATTCTGGATCGCCGCCGCAATTTCGAGCGGGGTCATTTTTGGGGAAAGGGTGTATTCGCCAGGAACGAGGCGGGTGTCTGCGCCGGTGTAAATCAGGTAATCGCGGAACAGGCTGGTATTGGTAATCAGCCCGGCGTTCGTGAGGTCTTGGATCACCCCGTCCGCTGTGAGGCCCCCTTCAATCGTAAAAAGTTGTTCAACGCCCGCCGGGTCTGCCGGGAGGTTGAGCGCATCCACGTTGGACGTGAGCGACCAGGCCAGCCGCCAGCGCTGGGTGAATTCCAGTTGCGGCGCGGGCGGGCCGTAAATGATTTGCGCCTGGGCCGGGATGCCCGCCGCCCACCCGGCAGCCAGGACCGCGAAGGCGCAAAGGGCTGCAACGAACAGGATGCTCAGGAGCGCGCGCAGGTTTTTCATGGGTGTTCCTCCGTCCGCATCGCGTCCAGGTACGATTGCAGAATCAAGGTCGCTGCGATCTGGTCGAGGTGGCCGCGACGTTTCTTTTGGGGCACGCCCATTTCCCGGTAAGCCGCCTGTGCCCGCTGAGTGGAACCGCCCTCATCCCACAGGATGACGGGGATGGCAGTTTTGGCGCGGAGGGCTGATGACAGTTTTTCGGCGCGGCGGCTGGACTCGGTGGTCCCCCCCTCGGCATTGAGCGCCTGCCCGACGATGATCAGCGCACAATCGTGTTTGCCTGCCAGCCCGGCGATGGCCTGTGCGCTGGTACGCCGCGAGACATTTTCCAGCACTTGGAGCGGTGACGCCAGCGTGGCCGTCGGGTCGCTCAACGCCAGCCCGATCCGTTTCTCGCCGGGGTCCACGGCTAATATTCGCATAGGCAATCCGGGAGAAAGCGGGTTTTTTCCTCGCACTGGAATCGCGAGTTGTCTTCAAGCCGAAAAACCCGGTTTCTTTGTCGTCGTAAACCCATGCCGCGATTATAAACCATGCGATAATGTCGCTCCGATGACGAGATGGATCGCCACCCTTTGTTTGTTCCTGATCCTCACGGCTTGCGCGCCACCCGATGGGGCGGACGTGGCCGCTGGGGTCGCCGTACCCTCCAGGACTCCCGCGCCCCTGACAGCGACGATGCTTCCCACCGCCTCTCCCGCGCCTACTGCCACATCTTCGCCAACCTCATTGCCACCCACGGCCACCGAGACACCGACCCTCGTCCCGGTGACGGTCTGCTCCCCGCTGGCGGGCTATGCCCTCGAAGAACTGCCCTCCATCACCTCCCAGCCGTTCATCGCCCCGCGGCCTGGCGTGGATGACGGGCATCATGGAATTGACCTGGCCCATTACCTGTACCGCGACAAAACGACCATCGCCGGGGCCGGGATTCAGGCGATCCTGCCCGGTTTGGTGGCTGCGTCCATCGAGGATTCCTGGCCCTATGGCAATTTCGTCATCGTTGAGACTCTGCTGGATGGTGAACTGGTCAACCAGTCAACCAATCAACCAGCCAACCAATCCCTCTACCATCTATACGCCCATCAGGAAGCCCCGTCCATTTTGCGGCTGGGCGATTACGTCGAGTGCGGTGAATTGATCGGGCTGGTGGGAAATACCGGGCGGTCGGGCAATTATCATCTCCACCTCGAGACCCGTTTTGGCCCGCCGGGGGTCACGTTTGCCAGCATGGCTTATTACGAGACGACGACCACGGAAGAGGAGCGCGCCAATTACGAGCGCTGGCGGTTCCTGGGGGAGTTCGTGCCTTTTGACCCGATGCGCATTTTGGCGGTGGGGGATTGACGCCGGTTACTGCGTTTCGATCAATTGAATCTGGATGGGGAGGAGCGGCAGCCACGGCCACCAGGAGGGGGACAGGGAAATTTCCGGGGGCGCGCCGAGCAATAGGGCCGTGTTCAGGGTGGAACGCGCCTCCCCCGGGGCGCGGCCCAAAATAGCGGGGATCAGGGAGGCTCCGTCGGCCACGGCTTGCACTGGACGTTCAGCGCGCACCTGCCATTGGGCTGCGCCCAACGCGTTGGGTTCAGGCAAGGTCAGCAGGGTCACGTCAATCTGATCCCCGGAAGGGGTAAAGCCAGGAGGCAGCGATGCATCCAACACGGCGCGGCCGAGCGCATCCAGATCAAGGCGGGCAATGACCAGCGATTGAAATTCCACACGCAGGGTGAGGTCCAATAAATCGGATGGGGCAGCCTCGGCAGGCATGTAGGTCTCTTCGAGGGTGGCGGCGAGGAAAGGGGTGGCGGAGAGCAACAGGTCTCCGGGCGCGAGTTGGGCGGCGATCTCCTCAGCGGCGGTGGCCCGCAGGGAGGCCAGCAGGTCTGCATAGACGCGGCTGCGGTCGAGGGTGTTTGGGGCTTTCACCGCCACGGTCGTGCCGCCCGCCGTGGGTTCGGGGTTGGTCACCGTGATCTGCAAGCCGAGCGTCCCCTCCACGCTAGTGATGGCCGCAATTGGAAGGTTCCCGGTGGGGCCGGGCTGTACGGCGGCAATCGGGATTTCAACTGTCGCCCCGGCAGTGGCCGGAAGCTGCGCGGACCGGGTGGTGGCAAATCTCACGGAGTCGGCTCCCCCGGAAAGCACCACCGTTCCCTTTGGGATGGTCACGGCTTCGGCGGTCAGGTTGGTCACAAGGATTTGCCCGGTGGCGGCCTCCCCAGGAACTTCCAGGCTGCCCGTGGTCTCCACGCTGGTACGCCCTTCGAGGGTGATGCTGAGCGGGCGGGCCGGGATGGTGCCGCTTGCGTTGAGGGCGGTAATGTCCGGCCCGGTGATGGCGGTGAACTCAATGGACTGGATGTCCGTTGCGGGAATGAGCGTGATCTTTGCCGAGGGGACAAGCACCCCGGCCAGCGCGAGGATGGACGCCAGCCCGGCCAGCAGGGCGGCGAGACGCATCCCGGCCGGGGCGGGCTTTTGCATTGCCTTGTGCCGCCCGGAGATGATTTCGGAAATTCGCGATGGGTCGTGCCGGGTTTCCGGGCCGCGGGCGCGCCGCCGTTTGAGCCAGCGGGTGTTCTGGGCATCCAGCGTGCTTCTGAAAACGGGGAGATCCAGCTGGCGGGCAAAATAGCGGGGATTGGGGCTGCGGGTGACGAGCGCGAGTTGCGCCCCCAACTGGTCGGCATGGCGTTTGAGCAGGGCCAGGTCGAGCTGGCGGTCCAGCAGGGGCGGACCCTCTTCGGGCCAGACGAGCAGGATGCGGGGAATCTGCGACCAGCTCATTTTGTCCTTGACCGAGACAAAATCGTCGTGCGGCTCTAGCTGGATAATCTGCGTCTTCACGGGGGGAATTGTACCCGGAGGGTGGGCCTACTTTTTGGGCTGGTTCCGATCAATGAAATCCCGCGTCGAGTTGGTGCGGGGGAAAGCCTCGGTCGGCACGGGCGCGCCCAGGAAATCACAAAGCGGCCCCCAGCCCTGGGCAATGTCGTAGATGAGGAGTTTCTCCGCTGGAATCGTCCGTGTTACCTTTTCGATGTTCGCTTCAAACACGGCGATCACGTACGCCCGGTCTGTCATCCGCCCGCCGAACGTGTCCTGGGCGATGAGCTTGAGCAGCATGGCGCGGTGCAGGCGGTCTTCGTCCGTGGCGTCGTCCGGGAGCGGCGTGTTCAGCCGGGTGGCAATGGTGTCGGTGAAGCTGGTGAACCACTCGCCAGGGTCGCGCACGGTCAGGATGATGCGGGCCTCCGGGTAATGCCCGGCCAGGGCTTCCCAATATCCGGCAATCGGCCAGTCAATCCCGGAGTTGTAGTGGGCGAAGAGGCTGTCCCAATCCGGCGCGCCGCCGTGGGCGATGGCGTGCCAGTGCGCCTTGTGGCCGGGGTTTTGCCCCACTTCGTACATGTGATAGCACGGGCCAAAGCCGAGTTGCTCCAGCGCCAGTTTTAGCGAGTTGGTTCCCGTGCGGCCAAAGCCGGCACCGATGATTTTGAGGGGCATGGCTCCTCCTGAGAGCGACATAGCCGTTTTTTATCGCAAAAGTGGAAATGATGAGAGACCCCCGACAAATTACTGTCAACGCGACGAAATGGGCTTCCCTGCCAATCTTACATGGGGGTACCCCAGGATCAGGCGGTCTGCGGTAAGTAATGGAATGCCCTGAATTCGGGCAGTGGCGACAATGATTTGATCGGCTGGATCTCGATGAAATTCGCCAGGTAATTGAGTCGACTCAACCACGATTGGCATGGTAATTTCGAGCAGACGAATCCCGGGATGCGAAGCCGCTTGCTCAAGCCATTCCGAGACGGGAATGGCAAATTGAAGACGTCCTAATTGAACCAGCTTGGCAATTTCCCAGCATGAAATCATGCTTACCCCCAATCCAGCAGGCTGTTCCTGCTGGATGATTTGTTTGTGTTCTGCTGAAAGCTCCGGGCCTTGATTAACCCACCAAACCCAAATATGCGTATCCAGCAACATCATTTCAAAGCATCCCAGTCGTTTTCGGCTATCGGTGCGGTTGGGTTATCGTATTTGAGTACCATGTTCTTCAACGGGAAGTCCTTGAACGCGTTTTTTTCCGGAGTAAGCGAAAGGACGATCACTTCCACCGACTCGCCAACGAGAAACGGCGACAGGTCTATTTTGATTTCCCGATTATTGGGAACAGTTGTTTCAAGTCTTAGGGTTTGCATGGGAAACTCCGGCGGCTAATTTCATCGAATTATTTTACCACCAGGCACAAACCCGCCCGGCCATGCGCTCACACACACAACCGGGCGCATCTCAAACTCCAACAGTTCATGATCCGTCCAACGGTCAGCAGGCTGCCAGTATGCCTTCGGCCAGCGACCTTTGGCTGCCTGCCTCCCAAAGACAAACCTGGGCAGTTACCGTTTTCGAGAGCATGTTAAAAACCGCGTTTTGCGCTCAAGAGATAAATACCCATAGCCAACAGAATGAGAGGCACGGCGGCTGCCAGGTATCCCAGCCCCGTAGGTGGTTGAACATTGGCAAACTCCAATGCCATCGTGAGCGTCCCCGCAATGCCGAAGGTCGCCATCCCCGCGGCGGGGATACCCACCTCCCGCCAGCGTTTGGAGGCGGCGATGATCCAGGCGGCCAAGGCCAACCCAATCACGGGCGAGGCAAATAGCCGGGCGGTTAGCCCGGTCAAAAGCCCTTCTGATTCCAGCCACAGCCAGCCAGCCTGTTTCCCGAGGACAAAAAACGCCACCCCCAGCACAAAAAAGAAAATGCCGATGGCGCGGAATGCTCCGCGTCCGCCGCTTGTCAGGTTCAAAGCGGCCTCGCCCCGCAGCCATTTGGGGCTGTTCGTGATGGGCTGCCCCAAATGCGGGCCGCGCAAAATGCCCACCGCCAGCAGAATCATCATCAGAATCCCGCCGCCGAAATAATTCCACGTGACCGGGTCGGCAAAATCAAACTGCCCAAAATGCACCAGCCCCGCAGCGACTTGCAGCACGCGGTATGCCAGGATCATGATCATCGGCAGTCGCGCCGCAGAATACCGGTTGAAAAAAACCGACAACAAGGCCAGTGGCACCGATACCAGGGCGCTGGCCCCCAGCAGGCGGGCGGTGATGGACGTCATCGCCCACGGCCACATTGTGCCAATCGCGGCGGGGTTGATGAGCAAGGTCACGCCAAAGACCAACTGCATGAGTGCCATGCCGGTCATAAACAGGCGAAGCCATAGCGGGAGGGTACGGTCATTCATAGGGGATGCTCCAGATTTCTGTATGTAACTGTTTGACAATCAGGTGTGAGGTCAGTTGTCTAAAAGCTCCTGTGCGCGGCGCGTCAGGATGTTGAGCGCCTCATCCATGGATGCCAATAGAGGTGGTTCGAGCGGGGTGTTGCGCGGGATGTGGATGGGGGTTCCGAACACAGTTGCAAACCGCGCCCCGGGGAGGGGTACCAGGTGCCGATCCCAGCGGGGGATCCGGATAGCAGGCCGGGCGGCGAACCCGACCAGCATGAGCGGTCGTCCGGTCAACCGGGCCAGCCAGAGCGCGCCGGGGCGCACCTTCCAGGCTGGGCCATGCGGGCCATCTGCGGCAATGATTACGTCATTGTTCCCTGCCAGACCGCGGGCCATCTGCTTTAGCGCCGCCTGGGGGTTGCCTGTCCCATCATTGGGCAACCGCTGAGAGATAAATCCCTCCCTGTCCATCCGCCCGCGCATAATTTCCCCGGTCAGACCAGGGGGCATAAAGCCGATCAGACGACGCTGGGTGTAGTGCTTGTGCAACGCAGAGGCGATCAGGTTGGTACTATGCCATCCGAGCCAAATGGTGGGGACCGCGGGGATTTGTTCCTCGCCCTCAGTTCGATTATTTTGCGGCAGCACAACGCGCTGCGCATACCCGGCGATGATTTGCCCCCAGCGATAGGCCAGGGATTCGAGCAGGCTCATGCCTGTGGGTTTTTCCAGGCGATCAAAGCGAACACTGTTGTCATGCTTCCCACCGTCCAGTGAAATATATTCTCCTCCAGTTCCAAAAACAATCCGAACCGCACATCGGTAAATGTGCCCATCACGGCCAGGAAAAAATACAAAGCCCCAAAAACTTGCAGAAAGCGCAATGTCAAACCGGGTTTCCAGAATCCAATATAGCCTCCCGCCACCCCTATCAGCAAATGGATGACGGCATGCAACGGATCGAGCCGCAGGCCAAACGGCAATTGATTCGGATGGGTGTCGAACCCCAAAAAGGCGTAGAAAACGAGGATGATGATACCTTGCAAAAGAAAAAGGGCCGTAAGGCGGGTGTAGAGGAGGGGGAGTTTTGAGGAGGTCATGGGCGAAGGATTATGGGGAAAGGATGATGGATGATGGGAAAAGCAGCGTTCAGAATTCAGTTGGTTTATATTTTACATGAGATTTTCCATTGTGCATCTCTGCCAGCGAACAGACCGAATCGCCGGAGTAGTGTCCGGCTTGAAAAAGTATATTCCGAAGATTGCGCAGATTTTTTGATCAGGACTTTCGCTTTCTGTGTCAACTGCGGAAAACCCCCATCCTTTTAACCAGATAAATTCTCCTCCACCCAACCTGTCACACTTCCCAGCGCTTCTCCCAGCCTCCCCGCCTCGCGCCCGCCCGCCTGCGCCAGGGTTGGTCCCCCACCCCCGCCGCCGCCCAGTTGCCGCGCTACAAACCCGGCCAGGTCGCCCGCTTTCAGCCCGCGGCCATTCAAGTCCTTCGTGACCGCGGCGATGATGATCGGCTTGCCGTCATTTATGGTCGCCAGCAGGGCCACACCGTTCTCCGGGTGGCGCTCGCGGAATTTGTCCGCCATCTGGCGCAGGGTGTCCGTGTCTGCATCGTTGAGGATGGCCGTCAGCACGGAGACGCCGCGCACGAGTTCCGGCGCATCCAGCGCGCCGGCCATTTGCGCCGAGACCGCGTTTGCCCGCAAGGACGCGATCTCCTTCTGGGCCGCGGCCAGGTTTTCGAGCAGCGCGCCCGCCTTGTCCACCACCTGCTCCGGCCCGCTGTTCAGGAGTTGCGCCGCCTGCACCAACAGGTGCCGCCGCTGCTGCATCTGCCGGTACGCGCCGCGCCCCGTGATCGCCTCAATGCGCCGGATGCCCGCCGCCGCGCTGCCTTCGCTCACAATCGTAAACAGCCCGATGTCGTTCGTCTCGCGCACGTGCGTCCCGCCGCACAACTCATACGAAAATTCGCCCATCCGCACCGTGCGCACGATCTCGCCGTACTTCTCGCCAAACAGCGCCATCGTGCCCTCGCCCTGCGCCTCCTTCAGCGGCTTGTACACAATCTCAATCGGGAAATTTTCCAGAATCTTCTCGTTGACGAAAATCTCCAGTTGCTCGATCTGCTCGTAGCTGACCGCCTCCGTGTGCGTAAAGTCAAAGCGCAGGCGGTCGGGGGCCACGAGCGACCCGGCCTGCCGGGCGTGCGTGCCGATCAGGTTGTGGAGCGCCGAGTGCAGCAGGTGCGTGGCCGTGTGGTTGCGCTGGATGTCCATCCGCCGTGCCGCATCCACCTCTGCCAGGGACGCGTCCCCCACCCGCGGCGTACCGCGCGCCACCTCGCCGGTCAGGGTGATGATCCCCGCGGCGGGCCGGCGTATCCCGGAAATGGCAATCTCCCAGCCCTCCCCGGAGACCGTGCCGATGTCCCCCATCTGCCCGCCGGACTCGATGTAAAAATTAATTTCTGGAAGGACAACTTCCACGGGGGAACCGGGGGGGACTGACCCCTCGGGCTGGCCGTCCACTACGAGGGCCAGCACCTCCCCCGCGAGGGTCAGTGACCCAAAGGGGTTGTAGCCCACCCCCTCGGGGGGCAGTTTCCCCTGTAAAGCCAGTTCGTCCCTGAGGTTCCGGTAAAGTTCAGTATCCCATTCACCCATCACGCCCATTGCCTGTCCCGCCCCGGACGCCTGCCGGTGCGCCTCCATGGCGAGCCGGAAACCGGCTTCATCCACATGCAGGCCGCGCTCCTCGGCGATGTCCTTCGTGATCTCAAAGGGCATACCGAGCGTGGTGTAGAGGTCGGCGGCCTGCGCACCGGGGAGCGTGGTTTTGCCGTCGCGGGCAAGCTGGTCGAGCAGGGTGTGTAATTGCGCCGTGGCGCGGTCAAGCGTGCGCTGGAATTGCTCCTCCTCGCGGGTGATATAGCGGAGGATCGCTTCCCGGTGTGTGGCGAGTTCGCTGAAGGCCTCGCTGTAGCCCTCGATAATGATTGCCGCAATCTGCGTCATAAAAGGTTCGGTCAAGCCGAGCTTGCCGCCGAAGCGGTAGGCGCGGCGGATGATCATGCGGGTGACATAGTTGCGCCCCAGGTTGCCGGGGATGACGCCGTCGGCGATCAGGAAGGCGGCGGCGCGCACATGGTCGGCGATGACGCGGTAGGGGGTAATGTCCGCTTCGCGTTGTTCGTCCGTGTGGCCGGTGAGTTCCTGCGTTTTGAGGATGACCGGCCAGATCAGGTCGGTGCGATAGGTGGAAGTTTGCCCCTGCAGGACGGCGACGATGCGCTCAAAGCCCATCCCGGTATCCACGTGCGTGGCGGGGAGCGGCTCAAGCGTGTCCGGGCCGAGGCGGTTGTATTGCATAAAGACGAGGTTCCACAGTTCGAGGAAACGGTCATTGTCGAGGGTTTCCTTCGTGACCGGGCCGGTACCGGGGCGCAGGTCAATGTGGATTTCGGAGTTGGGCCCGCAGGGGCCGGTCTCGGCCATTTCCCAGAAATTGTCCTTGCGCCCGAAGTAGAAAAGGTGCGTCGGGTCAAAGCCGGGCTGGGCGCGCCAGAGGTCAGCGGCCTCCTCGTCGGTCGGGATGTTGCCCTTATCGTCCCGGAAGACGGTGGCATACAGGCGGTCTTTGGGGATGCCCCAGACCGCGGTCAGCAGGTGCCAGGCCCATTCGATGGCTTCCTTCTTGTAGTAATCGCCGAAGGACCAGTTGCCGAGCATCTCGAAGAAGGTGTGATGGGTGTCGTCGCGGCCCACGTCGTCGAGGTCGTTGTGTTTGCCTGCCACGCGCATGCATTTTTGTGAGTTGGCGGCCCGCGTGTAATCGCGCTTGTCCGTACCGAGGAAGACGTCCTTGAACTGCACCATGCCGGAGTTGGAGAACAGCAGGGTGGCGTCGCCGCCGGGGACGAGAGAGGAGGAGGGGACGAAGGCGTGCCGCTGTTCCTCAAAGTAATCGATGAAGGTCCTGCGGATGGCGTTGCCGGTGAGGTGAGGGGGGATGTTGTTGGTCATAGCTGCCTTTTTGAGGTGACAGTCACTTCGCAAGTGACTGTCACCTGTTTCGATGAATTAATAAAATTGCCCGGACAGTTGAGTTTGTCCGGGCGTGGGGGGTTCTGGGGTCAGGGAATATTTTGGCGCGTGATTTCGCCCGGCTATTGGATTTGGAAATTGGCGGCGGCTGCGAACCCTGAGTGAAGTCGAAGGGCCGCAGTCGCCTGAATAGCGGCGGCGGATAATGATCGGATCTGAGTTGGGGATTGCACCATGCGGCGTATTTTACCAGCGGATTCGAGTTTCCTCCGGGTTATCAAGAATGCCTTTCCCGTTAGATGAAATGTTCCACGGGTGGGCATTTTGTTCCCTTATCTTCGGGCAGTCACATCATGCACAAACCGCAGCAGCCGGTCACGAAAATTATTGATCGGGGAAACGGGATAATCCATCAAGCCGTGGCCCCGGTCAACCCACTTTTGGAGCAATTCGGCGCGGTGGTGGATGATCCAAATCAGAATCCGAATCAGGTTGCGGCCCAGCCGCCAGATCAGCCAGCCGACCCCGAAAAACGGGGAGACCAGCACAGCCACTGCCATTGTCGCAATCAGAAATGCCGCGAAAATATATGGCATGAAGCGGTTCGCCAGCCAGGCAGCCAATACCGTCACTGGCGCGAGGCCAAACCAAAGAATATCAAAGCTGATGTGCCGGATATCCGGGAAGTGATCACGGAGGTCCAGGAAAAATGCCGGCAACTCAAGGATGTACAAGGATGTAGATGAACACGGAGAATATTGCGACCAGGAAAATCGCCACCAGAGCCAACGATTCCCAAACCTGATTTCCCAGCGACATGGTATTCCTCCTCAGATCGCCTATCACAGCTATACTCAGCACGGGGACGAATTGCGCATTTAGGCATCGGTCTGGTAAGATAGAAAAATGACAATCCAACTCGAATTTACGCCAGAAATCCTCAAAGAACTGCAGTATCAACG